>LSQX01074940.1_pt1 | contig 42480 bp, 50 predicted proteins | sample 654561 | NCBI WGS metagenome assembly LSQX01 (sample SAMN04489861, study PRJNA283612) | anaerobic digester metagenome | isolation source: 4 biogas reactors fed with cattle manure at either 37C or 55C with and... | place: Denmark: Kongens Lyngby | collected 2014 | reverse complement strand
ATCGTCAACACCATCAACGATATTGTCACTGCAAGAGGCAAGCTCGACGAACTTAATGCAGAGATTCGAAAAGCTGACCGCAATACTCCAATCGTGATTGATGGAGTGACGTATAATTCAACGCAAGAATACTGGACGAACACCCGTGATGCGTACCTTGCAGGTACTGGCTCTGGTTTGTTCTCTGACTTCTTCCGAGAAATCGACGGAGAATACACCGAGCGAATCAACGCAGCAGTGAAGCGCGATGGTCTTGTGACCACCGTGGTCTTTGACCGCATCCACAGCGAGTTTGCTGACCTCAAGAATCGCACCGAACTCCAGCCACACCTTGAGCGCGTGCAAAACTACGAAGCACTCATTCAGGGCACAGCACTTGAGAGCACCGCGAACTCAATCATTGACCGCGTATCTATCACTGGTGACTATCGTGGAGCTGACCAAGCGTTGCAGATGTACCAGAATAAATACGGAGCGAATGCTGACGCATACCGTTTGCGCCTTTCAGGTCAGGCGGAACAGCAGGTCGCTGCGATTGTGTCAGCATCAGGTGGAGCAATCACCCCAGACGCTGCGCGAGCAGAGCTTGGCGTATCAAGCATCCTCACTCCGAGCGACCCAGGGTTCCAAGTTCCAGGCAGTACGACTCCTGCAACCGATGGCTCACGAGCCGCAGCAGGAGGTGCCTCACAGTTCGCGGGTGCAGCAGGATTCAACTCTGGCTCGGTTGTGGACTTCTTGAGGCAGGCAGGTCAGGACAGTTCCTTCCAGGCACGAAAGGCGCTCGCGGAAGCTCGCGGTATCACCAACTACACAGGTTCAGCAGCGCAGAACACCCAGCTTTTGAATCGCCTTCGAACCGAGGCAGTGACCCCTCCTCCTCGTGAGGATACGACCACGCCTGCGCCTTCGAAGGTTGAAGCGCCAGAAGAAGGCAGTGTTCCACCTGCACGAACCCGTGAGGAAACCACGGTGGCTCAAGAGCCGAAGAAACAAACCACTCCTACCCCTGCACCTGCGCCAGCTCCAAAGCCGACGCAGACACCGCAGGCACCTCAAACTCCCGCAAAGCAGGAGCAGAGCGTGTATTCGGGAGGTTCAATCGTTGACTATCTTGGTTCGGTCGGACAAGACAAGTCATACGCAGCTCGACAGAAACTGGCAGCAGAGCGCGGTATCGTAAATTACACAGGGTCGGCGGAGCAAAACACCGAGCTTTTGAAAAAGCTCCGAGGATTCTAATATAAACGTATGGCACTAAACTTGAGACAATTCAACGACTTACTCTACACACAGCGAAAAGCTGGGGGTTCGTCGGGTGTAACGATGGCGAAGAAACTCGCTGACCTTTACGTTTCAACCCACACCAATGAGGCGGGCAAGGTTGTTGACCCCGCAGTGTATCAATATGCGATTGAAACATACCTTGCTCCGTATGCGGGAGACGTGGATGCTGACAATGCGATTGCGAACTATGCAAACAGCATGAAGTCCATCGCCAATAAGCACGCCACCTCAAAGCAGTCAGTTGGTCAGTTCAAATTGCAGGAGCGCGACATCATGTTTGTGACTCCTTCTTCCGCATATCGAGACGACATTCTTGGAGACCTTCCTTCGATGGTCTCGCAGATTACTGATGAACTTTCCATCCACAATCTCGAAGTGCTCCGCGCGATTGATACGGCGGAGGCGAACGGCGATGACACGTATGAGCTTGAGAGCTACCTCATGTCTTCGCAGAAGCGTTTGAATAAAATGATTGAACTCAATAACGACCTCATCACTGGGGAAGTTTCTGCTGGCGAACTCTACAATGAAGTCGGTATCTTCATTGATGCCGACCAAGACGACGGAGGCGTGCGAGGAGTCGGTATCATGCCGATTGATGACTTGCCGTTCGGCATGAGCAAGGACGACTTCAAGCGAATTGAGGCATCGACCGAACTCGGCGGTGGCTTCCTTCCTGTGTACGGAAGCTATAGTCAGAATCAGTACGGTGAATGGCAGGTCAATATCAATGGCAACAAATGGAGCGGTACTGGTAGTCAGCCACTCCAGTTTGAAGGGCGTGAGAGTGTGAATCCCGACCTCAAAGCAGAGGACGGTGGCTTTGCGTTGAGCAACCTTCAAATGAAATCGCCTGGCATTCAGGCAAACAAGTTCTTCAAAGGATACACAGGATTCGATGAGAACAACAATCCAAAAGAGCAATACTACTATGCAGACCAGCAGGGACAGATTTATGCTGTCTCTGATACTGATTTGACCTCGCTCAAGAATGACCCGACGCAATCCTCACTCATTAAAAACGCCACTCGCGTTGATTCTGATTTTGCACGGAACATCGAGCGAAGTAATGTTGTGAAGCCATACAGTGAGGCACCTGCTGTCCCAGCACAGCCAGTTGCCCCACCACCATCCACTCCAGCAGAGGAGTCAGGAGGATTTTTCCGCAAGGCAGGTCGCTTCATCAAGAACCTGTTTAGCTCACCAGAGGGAGAACCCGTATCAAGTGGCACACAAACAAGCACACCTGCATTCTTTGCAAACCGAACGAACTCTCCGTCTGCGGTGAAAACACCGCAGGAGGTCGGCGGAGCTGCCCAAGCGCCAGACATCGTATCGCAGGGCAATTCGTTCTTTAGGTCACGAGTATAAAAATTATGGCATCACCCGCGATTGAACAAATGCGTGCTCAACGGCGGGCAGAGCGGGAAGCAGCAGGATACACACCTCCGCAACCAACCGCTCCAGCCACCCAAGTCGTTCCTGAAAATCAGGCGACACGAGAACTCGCTGAATCATCCTTTGGAAACCGCGTCGCAAACGACGTGGCTGGTTTGGCGTATGGCGTGCCCGCAGCCGTAGCAACAATCGCAACACAGTCACCGTGGGAGACAGCCAAGATGATTGGAGGCGGACTCATCGACACTGGGCGAACCATGCTTGGTGTCACAGGTATTCTCGGCAAAAAGACGCAGAGCGAATCTCTAACGTACTACAAGGCGCACCCTGTGATGGCGCTCCTTGACGTTGCGTCCGTGCTCTCACTCGGAGCGGGAACTCTTTTGAAAACTGGAGTCACTTCTACCGCAAAGAGTGCGACAGTAGCCGCGACTCGAACTGCTGCGAAGGAGGGTGTCGAAGCATCTCTCATTCACACAGCTTTTGAGGTTCCTCGCTCGGTGTTCAACGTGAACAAATACGTGCGTGGCAGCACGCGGGTCAACAGCACATTCATGCGCGAGATTGAGAAGGTTGTGCGCACAGGAGATGTCGCGGGCGTTGATGAAACGGCACGTGCGCTTCTTGTGAGCAAGGGTGTTGATGCTACAAAGGCAGCGACTATCGCACAGTCAGTTTCGAAAGCTGTGTCTGACAGCATCATCAAACAGAGCACGCGCTTGAAGATTCTCGACGGATTCACGCATCCAGTGGGTGCGACTTTTCGGGGTACTTCCAAAGTGGCTCGCGCCGTTGGCGAGGGCATTTTTGGAAAGTCATCCGATTCAGCAGTCGGTCGCTTCTTCGAGAAGCCACTGCTTGAAGCAAACAAAAAGACCTCAACAAAACTTGAGGGCTGGCTCGGTGCTGTCGTTGACGAGCGTGGGTGGGAGCAGACCACTGACAACCGAATGCGTGTCTTGATGGAAATCAAGGAGCAGGGAGATTTTCAAGGTCTCACTAACGACCAGTTCATGCGCGACTTCGACAACTATGTGAACGCTGACATCTCACGCGCGAAGCTCGGCATCGGGAATGACTACGTGATTGTGAAGAACCTGCCAGAAGAAACTGCGAATGCGATGGCGGACACTCTCAAAGACAACGTGGGTCGCATTTCAGAGGAGGTCATGGCGACCGCAAAAGAGGGAGCGAAGGACGCTGCCACTGTTGCGGTGCGCGTATTCGATGAGGTCTCGGCTTTCATGGAGGAGAACTTCGGTAGCGCGTGGACGAAATACGAACCGACTCTCCGCAAATCATATGGAAAGACAGGAAACCTCAATGCTCTTGAGCAGGCGGCTCGCAACCTTTCGAAGCAGAAGCCAACCCTCACCATGAAGAAACTCTCCGCAGAGCAGCTCGCTCTTGTGAATGATATTGAGAAGCTCGGATACCAAGTCGGTTACGCACCGACAAAAAAGGTCGTGTCTCAAGCTGCCGACCTCACTGACGACATTGTTGGAGAGACCGCAGAATCTGCACCACGCCTCATTGGAGACAAAGCCGTGAAGGTTGGAAATCAGGCGACAGGCGGGTACACATGGGAAGCTATCCAATCAACTCGCAACGCGCTCGGTCGTTTCTTTGATGACTGGGGATTCTCTGCACGAGGAACGATTGAAGGAGCATCAGAGTTTGCTTTCGGTCGCGGTTTCACGCAGAACCTCATGGGAGAGTTCCGTGAGAAGTTTGGGGACCGAATCGTCATCAAGAAGCCAATCGTGCGTGAGGGTGTCTCTGACGCTTTCACCCGCGTATCTATTCCGATTGACCGCATGTACGAGTGGCTCAAGAATCACCGCACAGAGATTTTCAACAACCGACGTGTGAAGGAAGGAGGTGTGGCACCCCTGCGAATCATCAGTGTGTTCGACATCAACAAGGACGACCTCGTTCGTATCGGCTTTGAGCCAGAGGTTGCAAAGGCACTTGAGAAGATTTCAAACAAATCACTCCGACAGATTCCCGCATCCGTCACAGGTGTGGGTGAAAAACTCGTCAACGTGCTTCGAAGTGCTGATGGTGGTTTTGCGAAATTTGGTCGCTACTACGACAACTTCTTGAAGACCGCATTCTATTCTCGCTACCAGAGCGGGCTTGCTGTGATGTTCCAAGCACAGCAGTATATTGAAACAAAAATCATGGCTGCCATGATGGTCAAGGATGCACGTCTTCTTCCTGGCGCACAGACCGTTGTCGGTATCGGAAACTGGTCAGCAAACAAGCTCGGTCGCGTGCTCAAGAATACGAAGTCGTGGAGCAAGAAGATGATGATTGAACCATCGCTTGCTGACCTTCAAATCACGCACGACATCCTCCTTCCGAATGTTCGAAAGTCATTTCAGGACACCCTCGGCTCTGTGGAGTTCGGGGCACTTCGTCGTTCCGCAGAGACCGCAGAGGATGCAATCCAACAGCGCATCACGAAGCGCTCTGTATCAAAAGCTGACGTGCTCTCTCTCGACCGTCTTGATGGATTCTGGTTGAAGCTCTGGGAAGGTACGGCTCTCAAACACGGAGCACGCATTGGTGAAGCTACTGCACAAAAGTTCGGTCTCTCTTTGAGGGAGGCAACGGAATCGGTCGTGGTGAATGGTCAGACCGTGTACAAGTATCCGCGCATCGTGCGCGAGATGCAGGATTCGGTGCAGGCGATTCTTCACTACAAGCCAGGGTTCCAAACATCACCACTCGTAAAAACTTTGAACCTCGCATTCTTCCCGTTTCGTTTCCAAGCGAAGACACTGGAGAATACCGCCAAATGGGTTGGCTCTCTCGACCCGATGCAACGTCTCGTTGTCGTGAATCAGCTCTCACACTTCTCAACGTGGGCATCGAGCGAGGAAGGTCAGGACTTCATCAAGTCATGGCGCAACCAGCCGTACATGAAGAAAGCAATTTATAGTTTGCTGGCATACACAACTGCGTGGGAGCAAATCGGTGATGGTGTTGACGCTGCCTCACGAGGTCAATTCCTCGGAGGTCAGGCAGGACTCGTCGGAGGTATTCCTCTTGGCTTCTTGTTTGGAACCATGCGTGCTGTCGGTCTCATCGCGGAAGACCCGAATACCGTTGACCCTGCCACTGGTCGTCCTTTCAAGAATCGAGAGGTGCCAAAAGACCTTCTTTCTGACGACACGGTGCGTGAGGCGTTTGAGGAGATTATCTTCACTATGCTTCCAGGTATGCCGATGTACACCCTCACAGGTGGTGTCTTCAAAGGATTCAGCTACCGAGCCGTCGCGGAGGATTGGCTCAATCAGATTTATGACTTCGCTGGAGGCGTGGGAGAAGCCATGCAGGGCGAAGATTTTGAGCGCGGTATGGAGAGGTCGAAGCGCCAGCGCGAGCGTGATTACCAGCCAATTCGCCCAGGCGAAACAAGGTTTGAATAATATGCACGCAGCAGACCCAGGTATCATCGCACTGATTCTCATTCTTCTGATTCCAACATTGGACGGTCTTTTTGGTGGGTGAGTATATCCACACGTGCTTTGACATCACAAAATGTGGTACAATAAAAGCAAGGCAGAGCTAGTCACTCTTGCCGAGGAACAAAATCCATTTATAATAATCAATATATATCATGAGTAATGAAGCCACCCCTGCGGAGACAAAGCCAGAGGTAACACCTCCAGCCGACGGTACGCCTACCGAAACCCCCGCAGCCACCCCTTCGCCAGCAGCGCCTGCACCAGCAGCGCCTGCGGCACCTCAAGGAGAGACGGTCACTCTCACAAAGGCAGAATATGACCAACTTGCACGAGACGCGGCACGTGCTCGTAGATTGCAAAGAGTGAATGACCGCCGTGGTCATTCGGGTCATTTTACTCCTGAATCCCAAGCGCCAGCTACACCTCCGTCAAAAGAGGAGCTGGCTGAAAAGGCACAGCAGGAGGACGAGCGAGCAGAGCGCGGTTTGACCGCACTTGCACTCGACCCCAAGTATCGTCCGCTCTTTGATGCAGACCCTACTTTGCGGGAGATGATTACGAAAAACCCACTCGCAGTGCTTCCTATCTACGCGAATGACGCGATGGATGCACAGGATGCAATCGAGCTTGTGACCGAGGCGTTTGACAAACGACTTGGAACACTCAAGCCAGCAGAGACACCTCCAGCCGAGGACAAGAACCCTGACGGCACGCCTAAAACGCCACCTGCAACCCCACCCGCAGGCGGAGTGAACGTCAACAACGACTTGCCCAACAACGCGGCTGCGGAAGCTCTCAAGCATTCGAATCTTGAAACAGCAGTTGCAGGTTCAGTGCGGGAGCGTCTCAAGGCAATGGGAGGCAAATCTTCCTAGTCCGAAGATTTGAAAGTTCATTTAGCAAACTAACTCTTTAATGTTATGGCACTAGCATCAGCATCAGGGTTGGCTTCCTTCGACCAAAGTGCGGGTGAGTTCCTCGACCTCTCCAACGAGCTTGCGGAGATTATCCGAAGGGATAACACCGCCTTCATCAGTCGTGTCGGTATCAGTGGCGTAGCTACTGAAACCCTCCACTCATGGATGGAAGACCAGCTCAATCCAAATACCGCAACGATGGCAGAATCAGGAGGACTTAATAACTCAAAGACTGACATCGACGTTGCATCAGGGCACGGTGTCCGATTCAAGATTGGTACCCTGTTCCGAGTTGTCCGTGCAGGTTCGACAGAAGTGATGCAGGTAACTGCAATCTCTACTGACAACCTGACTATTACTCGTGGTTATGGGTCAACGTCTGCACAAGACCACGGCTCAACAACCAACTACACCTTGCAAATCATTGCGAATCCTGCACAGGAATCGCAGGATGCCCCTGCTGACGAGTCACGCGCTCGAACAAAGGTATCCAACTACACCCAGATTTTCCAAAAGGGAATCAAGACCTCTCACACGATGCGCTCTGTGTTGCAGGCAGGTGTTGCAGATGAGTTCACCTTCCAAATCGCTCGTCGATTGATGGAAATCATGCGTGAGCTTGACTCATCCGTGATTAACGGTATCTCATCTGGTTCTCAAGGTTCCGACAGCGTATACCGCTCTATGGGTGGTATCATCGAGTTCGCTTCTCAAGCTGGCGGTAACGTCAACACGACTAGCGAAGCCCTCACCCCTTCTGTCATCAACGCGATGGTAAAGCAGATTTGGGATGATGGTGGAACTCCGAACTTCATCCTCGTTGGTGGTACGTTGAAGCGTGCAATCAGCGCGTTTGACCAGTCATACCGCCGAATGTCCTACGATGGAAACACCGCAGGATACGTGGTTGACAAGTTCGTATCCGACCTCGGCTTCATGCTCGATGTCATTGTTGACCCGTGGATGCCAGACGATGTTTGTATCGTCGGCGACCTCTCAAAAGTACGTGTCCTTCCGTTGCGAGACGACGCGATGCGTGCAGAGGAGCTTGCAAAGACGGGACGTTCTTGGAATGCGCAGGTTACTGGTCAGTACACTGCCGAGTTCCGAAACGCAAAGGAGGCATTCGCCTATCATAACAATTTGAGCTAGTGTTGTGTCTTGACATAATAACCTGTCTTGTATAAGATAGGTTGTATGCAAGGCAAAACAAAGCACAGGTTGAGGTGGACGGCAGAAGACCTTAAAGCTCTTTCACAGGCGTATAAAACCTATCCGTATTCTTTACCAGGTTGGTTGATAGCCAGGCATGGTCAAGGAGGATGTCACTCAAAAGCATCTAAACTTGGCTTTGCCAAAGGTATCCGTCATCCTGGTCTTGATACGAGTAGTTGGTGTGAAGCAGACAAAGGTTATATTGCAGGATTTCTTGATGGTGAAGGTTCAATCATTCTTTACGAAGATAGAGCCAAACCAAATCCTGCGATACTCTTTCCAAATACTCACAAAGGAGTGCTGGAGTTTCTTCAATCTAAACTGACGACAGGTTCTCTTGCCATCACTTTTAGAGAGAAAAGAAATCCAAAGTGGAAAGACATCTATCAACTTCACATCCACGGTGCAAAGCAAGTGTTTGATATTTTAGTTGCACTGGAGCCGTATCTCATCATCAAGAAAGAGAAGGCGAGAAATGCTATACTCCTATTGAAAGAAAAATACAATTTTACCAACTAACACACTACCACTATGGCTAACGACTCACGAAACAGGAAGCCAGTACACCCGATTCTCGGAGCAGTGCAGGTGCTTACGACAGGCGCTAACGGCGCATACACCGCACAGATTGATACCGAGTTCATCGCAAAACTGTTCGTTCAGCTCACTTCGGGCGGGGCGACAGAGTACGCAGTGCTTCCAAAAGCGACCGCAGACACCATCGGTCGTGAAATCTATATTACGGTCGGTTCAAACGGCTACGAGCTTGTCACTCCTGAATCATCAGGGGATACCATCAATCAGGTTGATGCTGATGGTACGAACCAGCTCGACGTTGCTGCCAACACGACAGTTCGCCTAACGCAGATTTCTGCGACTGGATGGCTTGCTGAAACGATTGCTGCTACAACTATCGCTGTCACCGCACCAGATAACGACTAACCACTATGGCAACAGCAGTAAAACAAATCACAACCACTGGACTGATTCTTCCGCGCGATGGAAACACCGTGTTGAAGTCGTTTAGTATTGTCGCTGCTGCTGCAACTTCAACCATTAAAATCTACGACGGTATCCGAGGACTGACCGATACGGTCGTTCTTGGAGACGGCGTGGGTGAAGATGGGACAGATTATGAAGTCGATGACGAAGTAACAGTTGCTTCCCCTACCCCTGGAGGCACTGATTTGATTCTTCGTATCCTTACCGTCGATACAGGCGGTGAGGTTTTGACTTTTGAAGTCGTCCAACAGGGCACAGGTTTTGCTGCGATTGAATCGCAAGCAACAACTGGTGGCACTGGTACAGGATTTGAAGTTGACATCACAGTGGACAATAGCGGAGCGACGCAAGTCGCAGGGGCATCCGTAGTAGCAAACACTTCTGATTCACAAAATCCTTGCGTACTCTGCAAAGAGGGCATCAGTGTCGTCGTCACTGGTACGAACGCAGTGGGATACATCTACTACGAATAACATTATCAATTTAACGTCACACTCTCATGGCAACATTCACTTGGTCATTGCAGGGAACATCCCCAACCACGATTGAAGCTACTGACATCTTGCAGTTTGCAGGAGCAGGTGGTTTCGATTCGAAGGTGGCGGTGAACGCCTACAACGATTCAACGCACGTGAGTTCGTCTGGCGGGTCTAACGACTCATCGGGCAACACGCCACACAACAACAAGTTCATCTCTCAAACAGGTGGAACTGGTGGCGACTCACAGGCAGATTGGGGTGACGGTACGGAAGACCTTGACCAGATTACGACCGCAGAAGCATCGCTGAAAATCAACTTCTCTGACGCTTCGTCAGTGATTACCGAGTCAGCAATCTTCTACGCGTATGACGGCACAACCCCAGCCACAGCACCTGTTGGTGTTGACTTCCGAGCTGCGGAGGTTGGCGATGCCAACTTCACAGAAGCCGAGGGTAGTGGTTCTCCAGTGACCATCACAGATGACACTGCAAGTACATCACACGACTACTTCTTGGTTGTATCAGCGTCCCCAACTTCGGTCGGGTTGAAGGACTCGTTCGCATTACGCATTGAGCTAACCTACTCTTAATATGAAATACATCGCACTAGATATTTTGAAACTGGCGGGTGTTGAATCCCCAGAGACGAAAATCGGCAAGGTGAGTGTTCGTATCGGAGGCGTGGTAGCCAATGAGCCGAACAAAATCATCAATGTTCTTGGCGATGAGGTTGAAGTAATCGTGGCACGCACTGAAAAGTACGTGTTCAAGGTTCCTGAAACCCAGAGCGAGGAGCACGCCGCTAACGTCCACGCGGAGAAAGAGCGACAGGGGAAGATTGCATCGCAACCGTACCTTGAGCGCGAAGCTGCGAAAGCAGAAGCGGCACCAGCCGAATAATTTAATCCAGTAACAAAAAAAGAGGGCTTCGGCACTCAACATCAACTATGAAAAAGGTACTATGGACAGTCGGTCTCTCTAACGGAGAAACCATTGCAGAAGAAAAAGGTAACTTCAAAACGATTGAAGGCGCTCTGTCCCCGTGGCAGCGTCTTCTTTCGTATTTACCTGACGCGAAGGCAACCATCACATCTCTGTCGCTCTATACGAACGATGGCAGGCGCTGGAACCTTCCGAGCGCAGGGAAGAATCCGAAGTTTGGAGAACTTCAAAATCTCCCGAAACCAGTCGATTTCATCATGCAGCGCAAAGCTGCGCGTGAAGCAGGCGTGGTAGATATGAAAGTCCAACAGGCAGGAGATTGGACAGACCGCTACACCGTTGCCATCGCCGTCATGGAAGATGGTAGCCGAGTCGAGGTGTGGGTGGCAGAGGATACTTTAGCAAGCTGGAGCATCATTCGATAATATGGCGTACCTCAATTACACAAACCCATTTGACCGCGTGAAGAAGGATTGGATTCAGATTGATGGAAAAGATACTGATTCCCTTCGAACCGAGGTAAAGAAAGTCGAAGATGTCGGCGGGGTTTTTAGTGCACTCTCTCGTGGTGAGAGAAATGTTGATGCTGCGGCTTTGCAGGACGAGCTTGAGAAGCAGGGTATCAAGGTTTCTCACGACCCAGCAATGACTCCAAACGGCATCTCTGTTAGCTCTGCGGGTATCCTCATCGCCCTTGAAACTCCCCCTACACCGAGGGAGATTCAGACCATTGAGACAGCCATTGCTCACGTGAAGGCAAACCCTCCTGTGAGGGTTGCTGGAGTAAAAGGATTCTCAAGAAGTGGGCGTGCTGGCAAAGGTACGGTGAACTAACTATGGCAAAGTTCTCACTCTTATACCCCCTCAAGGATTTTCAGTTTCTAGCGAGCGCTGTCAACCAAGCGACGTATGTTTCCATTGACGTGTTCGATAGCTGGCAGGCGTTTCTCTTTGGTGATTTTTATTACGAGGCGGACAACTTTGTGGACGCGGACGTATATTTTGAAGCCGTGCTCATCTCTGATGGTACGGACACTATGTATGCCGCTCTTTTTAATGAAGGAGGCACTGAACTGACGAGCAGTGAGATTTCTAGCACCTCAACAAACAGTGTTTTGTTGAGGTCTTCTGCGCTCACAATGACTGATACGGACGAATACCACGTTCGATTCAAAACATCTGCGGAGTTGGCGAATCTAGGGCTTGCTGCCCCTCGTGTGATTGCTGATTTTGATACTTCTGCCGAAGCTCCTATTGAGTCACACCACATGCTCTACGGTGGCGATTATTGCGTGTGGAACACTCCTGATGCTGACTTCTTCACCTTCCTCCCTGCTGGTGCTCCTGATGATGAGTTCGGTAGCTGGTTCCATTACGATGCGAGTAACTGGGACGCGGGCACACAGTTCTTTTTTGAGGCGAATATGGTGCAGGTTGGAACAGGAGAGTGTCGGGCACAGCTTTACGACTGGACACTAGATGCAGATGTGGCAAGTGGTCTTGCCTCCACAACTTCAACCACACAAACTCGCGTGCGCACATCAGCCGTGACTCTCGTCGATGGTCACGATTATGTTGTGGGTCTTGGTAGCACGGGGGCGAACTCAAGCAACGCTTCGTACCACAACCTTTGCAAAATCATTGCCTACCTCGATGAACCACGCCTCTTTGAAATCCATCACACTTTTGGAACCAATAGTTTCAGTGATGCAAACCACACCTCATACGTGGGGTATGCAGCAGGGCGCTTGAGATTCAACCCTGCTGTGTGGGATGAAGACAATGTTCTGGCTGTGTACTTTGAGGCAATCGTGGAGGCGGGAGCAAGTCAGACGGTCTATCAGAAGCTGGCGTGGTGGTTCTCCGCCACAGTGCATACTGAAATCAGTGGTACTGAAATCAGCTCGACTTCGAATACGGCGACGAGGATTCGCAGTGGCGACCTCAAGACGATTCTATTCACCACGCTCGGAGCGAATGTGGAGCTGAAAAGTTTGTGGAAGGTGTCAGGAGGTTCGACTGGCAACAACATCATCAGTATGGGGAAGCTCATCTATGTGTACAGCCCTCCAACAAATCTGGTGGCAGCACAGGATGGTGCTGACATCGGGCTTGAATGGAATTACTAAATAATAAAACGCTTATGTTCAAAACCAACGAAAACAGAAATTACGACAAGGTGCAGTTCGAAGGCGTGCGGAAGGTTGTTGACCCGCAAATCAACAATCTTCACGACGAACTCTCGACTTGCTACTACACCTACTGGAAGCATGGTCAGTCGAGACCATTCACAGTGGGGGCGAAGACGTGGGATGTGCAAGCTACCCCAGAGGATTCGTTGATGCTGTTCCAAAAGTTGCAGATTGCGATTCATCACACGCACACAATCAAGCTCGATGAAGAAAATGCCAGTCGAAAAAAGGAAGACAGAGATGCTGGTCTCACTAGCTTGATGCACGTGAGGCGGTTGAATCGTGATGGGCAGGAGGAAGAAACCCCTCTTGAGACCGCGCAACGAGTCCTAACTGACCTCAAAGCAGAGGGCATTGAAATCATTGTATGAAACTACTCTCGCCAATAAACGTCACTCCTACCTACGCAGGTGCTGCGGGTTGGCATGATGTGGATGTCAGCGCACACGTCGGAAGCGACGCGGGTGCTGTTATTGGCGTGCAGCTTTTCATTGTGAATACGAGTGGTGCTACTCGTCAGTGTCAAGTTCGAAAGAACGGTAGCTCTGATGCACTGGCATCACTACTAAACAACTACAACAACAGTTGGAGAAATGTATTTATTGGTACGGATGCCAATGATGTGTTCGAGATTTATATGAACGGCACGGGTCTTACCGTGTACCTCACTGGATACTGGACGACCACTGACGATGCCGTGTTCCTCACCAACAAGGTTGAAGTCACTCCTACCTATGTGTCAGATGGTTGGCACGATGTAGATATTGCCAGCGAGACAGGTTCGGATACTGCGATTGCGGCGATTCTTTATCATGAAATCGGTACTACGCAGGACGACTACATGACCCGTGAAAATGGGAGTACCGACAACCGATTTTCGGGAGAGATGGATGATGACGGTTGGCATGGAGGTATTCAAAGTGTGGATGCTAATGAGATTTTTGAAGTGTACTTTGCAGGGTCTCACACCCAGCGTCAATGGCTCGTTGGTTGGATTAACAGTGGTGCTACATTCTTCACCAACGCAGTGAACTTTGGAGCTGCGGGAACCAGTGGCTACGGAGACGAGACACTTTCAAGCATCCCTTCGGGGGTAGCATCATACGCATTTCTCCGACCACAGAACGTCAACGCCCGTGGTTACTACGTGAGGCGCGAAGGAGACCCCGTTGACCTTTATGTTTCGACGACCCTCCTGAACGAGTGGGCGGATATAGTTGTGCCGATTGACCCCGTAGCACGAGCGGTGGAGCATCAATCTACCGATACGCAGGTTCAGCTCTACCTTCAAGGGTACGGTGTCATCAGCGAACCGCAACCAGGAGGAACGATTGAGTTTCTCCAGTCGGCAACAGATACGGCTGACCAAGCGGCATACACATTTGCTTCGCAGAACCTCGGAGCAGCTTCTTTTGACCGACACATCATCGTCACCGCAGTAGCTCGAAAAGCGGGGGCTGCATTTGCGCTTTCAAGTGTGACGATTGGTGGAGTGGCTGCGACCATTGTACGTCAGGTGACGAACACTATCACAAACTCTGACACCGCAGCGATTGTGATTGCAAAAGTTCCATCAGGAACCACAGGAGATATTGTGGTGACATGGGATACAACCGTCCTTCGATGTGCGATTGGTGTATATCGAGCTACTGGTCTCGACGATTTGACTGAATACGATGATGACGCAAGCACTGCTGCTGACCCAACTGTTACCCTCGACGTTCCTAAAAATGGTTTTGCTATCGGTGCCGCTCTCACGGGTGCTGCAACTTCTTGTGCTTGGACGGGACTCACAGAAGATGCTGACTCCACATTGGAGAGCTTCGTGACGTATTCATGGGCACATACCTCTATTGTTCAAGGAGAGGCAGGGCGCACAATGACGGCTGACTTTGGAAGCTCTACTGAATCGGCGGGAGTATTTGCTTCATGGCAGTTCGCTCCTCGAAGGATTGGGCATGTGTCTCGCGTTGATACAGGTAGCGTGGCAGCAGTGGCAAGTCGGGCAACGGCAGCGCAGGCACACACTCATGGAAACCTTCTTGTTGTTTTGGTATCACGCCAAAGCACAGAAGATGTGACAGTGACAGATACGGCTGGCAATACATATACCCTCGCGCATGAGTTCACCGAGTCAGGGAACCCGAACCATCTTTCAATCTTTTATGCGTACAACATTTTTGGTCACGCCGCCAACGTGGTCACAGCAACTCTTGCCAGTGGTACGGGTGCGTATTTCATGTTGTCGGTTCGAGAGTTCAAAGGGTTTGGTCTCGTTGACCCACTGATTGATTTCGATAATGGCGACGGAAATGGCACTGCTGTGGCAACCCCTTCTCTCACTCTCTCTGGTCAGGAAGCAGTCATTGTCGCAGAAATCGAAGCAGACAACCAGGGTATCACCGCAGGCACAGGATTCACCTCAAACGTGAACTCTGTCACCACACATTTTGCTGACGCTTTCAAAGTTATTGAGGCGAGTGAAGCGGCTACCGCAAACTGTACCTCTGGCGACTGGAGAATCATCGCAGCTCTTTTCAAAGGTCTTTCTCCAGCCGTGGATGTCAATGATTCCCGTGATGCTGAAATCTTCGGAGCTACTCCAGCAAACTCTGCACGAGATGCGGAGATTGAGGGTCAGGTCGGCTGGCAAATCCAGCGCCAGTTGAACGGTGGAGGATTCAGTGATATTGAGACCGCTTTTATTATTGAGGAAGCTGGCGGACTGTTCCTTTATGACGACACGAGCGGGTTCTCAAATGGAGACGAATACTGCTACCGCGTTCGCAGGTATAGCACGCAATATACATTCCCGTGGTCGAACACAGATTGTGTGACATTCTCTGCTGGTGGAACCCCAGCAAACAGCTCACGTGCTGCGGAGATTGTCGGTTTTATTGCGGTCAGCTCTGTACGTGATGCCGAGATTCATGGTGTCGCAACCGCGAATGATGCGCGTGATGCGGAAATCACTGGTCAGGCATCAGCCAACAGTGCACGTGACGCAGAGATTCACGGTCAAACATCGGCAAACGACTCACGCGATGCCGAGGTCACAGGTTCTCAAGCTGATGATGACGCACGTGACGCGGAGATTCACGGTTCGGCAACTGCCAATGATTCAAGAGATGCGGAGATTTACGGTGTCGATACTGACAATGATTCTCGTGATGCTGAAATTGAGGGTGTCGCCAGCGCTAACGATGCTCGTGATGCTGAAATCCACGGTACCGCAGATGCGAATGATTCACGCGACGCAGAGATTACTGGTTCGCAGGCAGACGATGATTCACGAGATGCCGAAGTGCACGGTGTGGCTACGGCAAATGATACCCGTGATGCGGAAATCACAGGTTCGCAGGATGATGACGATGCGCGTGCCGCCGAGGTAACAGGTGCGCAGGGTGCCAATGCTTCACGTGACGCAGAGATTCATGGTGTGGCAACGGAGAATAATAGCCGTGATGCAGAGATTCACGGTACTGCCGACACGGATGACTCCCGTGATGCGGAAATCACTGGTAGCATCGCAGTGAATGCTTCTCGTGATGCAGAAGTACACGGTGTGGATACGGAAAACGATAGCCGTGATGCCGAAGTCACTGGTGCCATTGCGGTGAATGATTCTCGTGACGCTCAAATTGAAGGTGTTGCGACCACTCCAAGTTCCCGTGACGCAGAGATTCATGGTCAGGCGAGCGACTCTGATAACCGCGCAGCAGAGGTCACAGGTTCGCAGGCGGTCAATAGTTCGCGCGATGCAGAAGTGCATGGTGTGACGACCGCAACCTCTGCACGCCCCGCAGAAATTGAAGGAGACACCGCTTCTGATGACAATCGTGCAGCCGAAATCCACGGTACGGCTGACGATGACGACGCACGTGCTGCAGAAATCACAGGTAGTATTGCCGCCAACTCGTCTCGTGCTGCTGAAATGCACGGAGAGGATGAGACCGATGATTCTCGTAACGCAGAAATCACTGGCGCGGAGGGGGCAGACGATGACCGCTCTGCTGAAATCTCTGGCTCGCAAGCTCTTGATGATGACCGTTCGGCAGAGGTGCATGGAACCGCAGATGAGGATGATTCTCGTGGTGCAGAGGTTTTTGGAGCTATCACCGTGGACGCTGCACGCGATGCAGAGATTCAGGGTGTGGAAATCGGCATCTCATACCGAGGGGCGACGGTCTGGGGATTCATTCCGCAGATTGGAATCCAGCTTGGAAAGAATAAAAATACAGGTCTTAAGGTGGGTACCGTGGTGAAGGAGGTCGGACTCAATAAAAACACGGGTACCAAAATGGGTGTTTCGCTACTGTCCACAAAACATTAGTGGTATAATCTTAATGACATGACATACGCAACCTACATCAGCAAATTGCGTCGGCAGGTCGGGGACACAGCCCGACGGGTGCACGTGGATTGGACGGGTGACGGAACCACCACGGCTTTTCAAATGCCGACAGATACTTTCCCAGTGCTCGAAAGCTCCTATCTCGTGAAGGTGAAAGGGTCGAACCAGACCGAGAACACTCACTACACGATTGACCGTCAGGCGGGCACCATTGTTTTTGCATCCGCACCAACTGACACGCATCCAATCACTTTCGACGGAAGCGCGGTGTACCTCACTGACGCTGATTGGCTGGATGTCATCAACGATTCCATCGCTTCACTTGGCGATGATTTTTTCAAGGAGTTCGTGGACGATTCAAATCTCACCACAACGCAGGGTATGCTTTCACTCGACCTCTCATCCGACATTCCACAATGTATGGCGGTGTACGAGTTCCAGCACCGTCGAAACACTGGCGAGGATTGGAAGCCCGTCGAGGACTTTGCAAACTGGCGCTACGAGCCAGACAACAACCTCATCTACATCGGTGCGCGTGATGCGTTCTCCGCGACTGGAGAACTTCTGCGCATCCGTGGTCTCAAGAGATACATCCTCGGCGACGAGACGACGGATGATATTGACGTGCAGGACAAGTACATCACGGTTGTGGATTACGGATGCCTCGCACGCTACTGGAGGTACCGATACAAGAACGTGATTGATTTGGTTTCGAAGATGAGCACGGAGAGTACCCGCACGCCGTTGCAGGAACTCATCATGCTCTCTGACCGATTCGACAGATTGTATGAATTGGAGAAGGCGAAGCTCAAGCCCCAGAAGCCAGCACGCCAGATTCCAGTTCGATTAGAAGGGGCTGGTCGTCCTTAATTATAAATAATAACTTTTACTACTATGGCAAACATTAGAGAAGGACTTTCAAAAGCACTCAACATCGCCACAGCGCCAGCAAAGGCAGTGGTGAATGTCACCAGTGATGTTGTGGGTGGCACACGTGATTACGTGAAGAAGAATAATGAGGTGCACAAAACTGCACTCAAAAAGGTTGGAGCGGAGCAGCAGCACCGCATCGCAAATGTCGGTCAGCACGGGTCTCCGACTCCGTATGGCACTGACGCGTTCTATGGAAAGGCGAGCGAGGAGGCAAAGAAGATGAAGAAGGCGCAGGGAATCTCCCTCACCAAGAGTATCGGCGCACGCCTCAAGAATCCGAACGATAACCCATTGAAATAAACGTATGGCACTGGTCGCTACAAAAACTAAATACCACGTAGCGCTCGACGGGCAAGGTCTCATTCTTCAAGATCTCATTCTTCAAGGTGTTCCTGACCGTCCTGCCTACCTCTCAAATAACGCGCCAGTGTACGGCACGCGATTTGCCAGTGGCGACCGCGACTACAATGACCTTTCGCAGTGGTGGTACCTGACGCAGACCGACTGGACGGGTGGAATCAAAAACACCTTCTCCTTCGCGGATGATGCGAAATACTACTACTCATCCAACATCGACGTTCGAACGAAGCCAGGGGTGGTGCGTCTTGAGCACGACCTTGAGCTTGTATATGACAACGATGCGAGTGATAATGAAATCCTCAATGTCTCGGTGTCGATTCAGGGAGGGAACGACCGCACACACTTCCAAGACAACGGTGGTTCTTTCACATTGGGCGGTTCTGCGGTGTGGGATTCGGTGAGTAACCCTGTGCATGAGATTGGGCGCGGTGCGAAAATCTGGGCATTCGGAGATTCGATTCAATATGACGATGGAACGACTCCGTACCCATTCACGCGCGTCAACCTAACGACGGCAATCAACGGAATCATTGATGGGTCAATCGACAACGATGGTTCATTTGGTTTGGATGTCGGAGGCACTCTGTTCATCCTTATGAAGACCACTGCCGAGAAGATTTCAATCATCAAGACGACTTCGCAGGCACCAACGGTGGGCGGGGATTTCACGCTTTGTGCGGAGGTTCCGTTCGGAATCTCTCTCGGAGCGAAGATGGCGGGAGCCGCGCACCTCGGCGGGAAAATCATTTACCTTGTTGCTGGCTCTCCGCAGTGGGGACTCTACGAGTTTGATATTGCAACCAACGTCGTCACCGAGCTTGCACAGTTCGATGGCTCTACGCAGATTGGTATTTACTACGGTGGCGGTCGCTTCGTCAAACGATTCAAAGACCACGTGCTCATCACTGTCTGCAAGGACGGAAGTGACGATGAGGACGGGGATATTTATAAATACGACGGCTCGACTCTCACAAAAATCTGGGGAGATGATGAGACCAAAAAGGCATTCTCTACACGCGAGGCGAAGCCGTGGGTGAAAGGTGGAGCCGTGGTTCACGGTGACTTTGCATACTGGGGGAATCTCTGCTGGGACGGCGAAGCGATGCACAATTTCATCAAGGCAATCAGCGACGACCCTGACGAGGTTGCAATCCCTGTCGGTAGCGACGGCTTTTATTTGTACATGGTGGATAACGTGGTCACTGGCTCTGACCCGCAGTCGCAGCTCTACCGCTACCAGCACGACGGTGCGATTTTCAAAGACGGTGCAAACAACTCTGCCTTCCTCGTTTTCAGCCAGCACGACAAGCTCCAGTCAATCGACAAGCTCCTCAACTCGGTGAATATCGGCTTCGAGCAGTTTGCCACTGACCAAATCATTCGCGTGTATTACAGCACCAACCCGCTTCCTGACCCCGACCTCACCACAGGCGGATGGACGCTTCTCGGTACTGCGAGCCATTCTCTCGATGGGGCTTCGGCTGTTTCCAAGACCTTCAACTTCCCTGCTGGCACCACCGCAAAGAAGGTGTGGTTCCGCGTGGAGCTTCAAGCTGACGGCACCAACACCCCAGGTCTCACCGACTTCACGCTTGAGTACCTTCCAATGCCTGAATACAAGAAGCAGTGGAATATCAATGCGAACATCGGGGACGAGACCAAGACGCTTGACGGTGCGCTCCCAGAGACCACGGCTCGTGAACTCAAGAGCCGTCTTGAGCGTGCATGGTGGACGAAATCACAGCTCGATTTCCAAGACGTTGACTATGCCTCTACCACTATCACCGATAACCCCCTTTCCGACTCTGCGACCACCATCAACGTCGCCACCACCAACGACTTCCCAGAGCAAGGTCGGTTGCGTATTGATGACGAGGAGGTGTTCTATACGGGCAAAACCCCCAAGTCATTTACGGGGGTGGTTCGAGGTGCCCGTGGTACCAAAGCGGTCTCACACACTGCCAGCACGCAAATCCACAACGGGTACAAGGTGCTGGTGCTAGGCGTGGAGAGTCGAATCCCCGTGCTCCTCGAAGGGAAGCATGTTGAATACACTTTTGGGTTGTCGCTCCGCGAGGTGTAATGTTATAATTTTACTATGGCACTCACAGAGAAATTGGACATTCCGAATAGACCAGAGGAAAGAGTGAAGTGGTCAGCCCGCTTCCTTTTCCCAGCACGCGCGATGGCATCAGCACTCACAAAGGTGTTCGTCACGCCTTTTGATTTTTTGCTGGGTCTTCTGGTTTTGGCTATCGTGGTCGTCGAGGTCGCTTCGGACGGTTCGTGGATGCTGTACATGTTCTCCACCCTCGTTTTAGCAGCCGACGTTTTCGAGCGTCATTTCAATAATGCGGCTCCCAAAGAGGAGAAGCCAAAAGAGTAATATGCAACTGACATCTGAAACAATCGCATATCTGCTTGGGTTGGCTGGTCTTTTGAGTATCATCTTCACGGTGTACAACAGCTTCCGCAATCCACAGATTAAAAATAACGAGAACGGTATCAAGTTCCGTGAGGAGCTGGACGCTCTCAAGAGGGAGGTGATTGAAATCAAAACCAGTCATCTCGTCACGGTCGAAAAAAATATGACGGAACTCTCAAAGAACATTCATAACTTGGCGCTCAATGTGACCCGTTTGAGCACCATCATTGATGAGAGGATGCCCCGTCAAGCGAAATAATTAACCAACAAATATATGTCCACAACAAATCTTCCAACAAATCTCGGTGCACAGATTGACCTGCGCCCACAGTTCGAAAAAGAGAAGGACTACTTCTTGAGTGAGGCGGTCGCTTCTGTCGCTCCCGTTATCTGGGTTGAGAAAGACCCGAAAGACTGGCGCGAGTTCCCAGAGCAAGACCAGGTGTCATCGAGCACGTGTGTCGCGCAGACCCTCAAGAAGCTCGGCAGCATTCTTCTTTGGTTGAAGGAGAAGACCTATGTTGCATTCTCTGCGACTCCAATTTATCAGAAGCGCTCAAACCGTCCGTCAGGCGGAATGATTGGCGTTGAAGCGTTTGAGCTTTGGCGAAAGGACGGTCTCACTCTTGAGGCACTGGTGCCTTCCGACAAGATGAAGGAGGCGGAGGTAGATAACTATCCCGTCGAGGACTACGAGCGCCGTGTTGGTGAAATCTTCAAGGTCTCTGGTCACATCGGTATTGCCAATGGCGACTTCGATACTGTTGCTTCTGTGATTCAACAGACAGGCAAGGGTGTGATGGTGTGGTTCTACTTCACCTCTGCCGAGTTTGGCAACGCTGCCGACAAGAAGCTGAACTTCTCGATTCCCGTCGTGAAGAACCCGAACCTGACCATCGCTACTGGCTCACGCCACTCAATCACTGCGGTGGATTACTTCAAATACAAGGGCAAGGAGTACATTCTCTGTGAGGACTCTGCGCACTTTGGAGGCGTATCACGCCGACTCATCACCCGCGAGTTCTTCAATGCTCGCAACTGGTTCAACCGATACCCGATGAACTTCGCGTTCCAAGAATCAGCCGTGCTCCCAGAGCCAGTGACTCCAAAGCCACGATACCGATTCACGAAGGAGCTTGAGTTCTCACCAACATTCTTCGTGGATGCCGACGTGAAGGCGCTCCAAGACATCCTCAAATATGAGGGTCTGTTCCCGCTCAATATCGACAGCACTGGATACTACGGTGCAATCACTGCAAAGGCGGTGTATAATTATCAGGTAAAGCACGCAGTCGCGCCGATGGCAGAACTCAACTCGCTTCAAGGTCGTCGGGTTGGTGCCAAGACGATTGCATCATTGAACAAAATCTATGGATAAAATCTACACATCAGCTTCAAAAATCGTGTTCATCCTCATGGCGGTTGCCGTGGTGGTGCTCACCTTCAAGGGAACCATCGACCCAAAGGACTTCATGATGCTTGCAGGTATGGCGTTCTCTTTCTACTTCGCCAACAAGGGCGATTCTAACAAACCCTTCGCTGGGAAATAACCATGAGCAAAACAGCATTCGACAAAAAGCAGATGCCCGACAATCTTAATACCATCAAGGTTCTTATTGATGAGCGTCAGAGCGCGAATGACCTGTTGAGGAAGGAGAGGAACACATACAACGCAGGGGTGGATTCTCAAATCAAAGAGAACGATGAGGAGTTGAAAACTCTCCGTATCCACGCTGCTGACCTTCTTGGAATCAATACAAATCTCAAGCCCCGTGAGGGCGTTGTAGAGCGTGGCTCTGCCCCAGTGAAAGAGGAAGTGAAAGAGGAGGTCAAGCCGTAGGGTTATCCACTTGTTCGACCAGTTATCCCCAGTTGGGGTATAATGGTTGTGGAGGGCTTCGCGCTCAATAGCTCATTCCTCGACCCGAACAGGTCATGCCTTCAATGGCAAATCATAGGGAGCGAACAGCCCGTATCTCTCCACCAAAAAACCCCGTACCGAAGTTGGTACGGGGTTCTTTTATTTGGCTGACTAGGCAGCAGCTTCTGCTGGCTCTTTGTTGAGGTCAGGGTGAGGAGTGCGCAACGGCGCATTCTCATTCCCGCCGACAACATGGTTGCCTGCCCATCCTTCTTCACCTTCCTTTGCAGGAGCGGGTGCCTCTGGTGCGGGTGCTGCTGGTTCAGCAGCAGGAGCTGGAGCTTCTGGCGCAGGAGTTGCCTGACCACCTTCACCGCCTGCTGGCGTTTCAGGAGTGGTAGGAGCTGGGGCGCTTCCGCCTTCACTTCCACCGTTGTCTTCAACTTCTTTTAATGCACCGAGCTGTACGTGCTGCGTTGCTTCTGCCTCTGGCAGTTCAATCACAGCGCCTACTTCTTGGATTGCTCCGCCGATTTCAATCGGCTGGAGAACCTCATACTTTTTATTTGGAGTCATGACTCAAAATATAGTTACTGTTTATAATTGCGTGCCCAACTAAAGCACGTCTTTATTGTATCACGCCTTCTTCGGCGATGAAACCAATTTTCCACCCGCACTGCATAACTTGCCGTCAAGGTGGTCTAGCTCGTGCTGTACCACGATTGCCTCGATGCCTTTGACTTTCTCCTCATGCCACTCACCTTTGGTGTCCTGGTACTTGAGCCAGCCGTACTTGGCACGAGGAATCTCATACAACTCACCTTCACCCAGCGAGTAGCATCCTTCACGAGAGATTTCGGGCGGAGCTTTCGTTGGTGTGAACTCTGGGTTGATGTACAACTTTCCGAGACAGATGCACATCCGATACTTGAGTCCAGCTTGGTTGGCTGCGATGCCGAGCTTTTGTCCCCACTTCTGTGAGCCGAGTACCGTCAGCATGTGGACGATGTGCTTCTCCAATTTCTTCTGACCCTCTGGCGAGAAGTCAGTCCACGGAACGGTCGGCTTTGAGAGGATACGTGCTCCTGACTTTGGAATCGGGCGGTAGCGGGTTCTCCATTTATGGAGTGGCTTTGCCACCACTTCCGCCTTCAAGAGCTGCCACAACATCGTCAATCGAGAAGGCAACAATACCGACTCCTCCATTGGCAATGATTCGGTCGAGATACTCTCGCTGTTCGGGCGAGACCCGTCCTCCTTTTCGTTTGACTTCGATTGCCCAGAATCTTCCATCTGGGGCGCAGGCGAGGATGTCGGCTGTTCCTTTGGTTCCTGTTTTGATGGGGACGTACTTTCCCTCTCGTGCGACTCCGACTGTGGAGTGGTATTTGACGGCGACGAATCGCTTGAGGGCAAGGAAGTCGAGGATGCTTCGTTGGATGTCTTGTTCTCTTTCATTAATCATGATTTGAAGCTGTTGAGGAACTCGGTCATGCGACGCAAAATCTCGTCGCGGTCGCGTTTCCTCGCTGCCTCCATTACTTTGCTAATTTCGACCGCAGCGTTGTGGTGAGGGGAATAGATGGCACCGAGCACCTCTGTGTCCTTGACAGTCGGATACATCTGTCGCAGAAGTGTGGTAATTCCTGCCACTAAATCAGCAGGCACAGCCGTAGCACCCCCTGTGGCTTGCTGTGGTGCCCCAGGTGAGGCGATAGGGGGCTTTGCGGGTGTTGAGCCGTGTTTGTGGATTCTGTGAGCTGATACCTGCACTTTCGCCCCTGGAGGCACAGGAATACCCATCGAACGGAGCATGTCAGCAGGGTCTCCGAGCATCTCGGCGATGTCCTCTGGCATGTCAGGATGAGGGGCGTTCGGGTTGTGCACTCCGAGTGATACTCCGATGCCATACATACCGCCCGTGATGTCGAAGCACTTGAGGTCTTGCTCCTTCACCAATTTGCAGAGACGCTGGATAGCGGGCTGCATTTGTTTGGTGATAGCATCAACCTCCGCCTGCACATCAGATGGCAGTGGTTCTCTTTCTGGTTGCCAGAATGGTGATGGGATTCCTTTTTCACTCATAGGATTATTCTTGGGTCGAACGACGCGGAGGAACGTGCTGACCTGTCGCATCATCCACGACCACAGAGAAGTCATCGTTCTCAAGTTTCTTTTGGACACTTTTTGCAATGTGAGAAGTAAGCTCCGCAGGATTCGTTGGAATACCCGCAGCACGGTCACGCGCCTTTTGCTCCTCGGCGAGACGCAGTGCTTCTTGTGATTCCTTCGCATTCATCTCTGCGAGTTTTGCTTTGTCTTGCTCCATAATTTTATAGGTTATTGAAGCGCTCTTTGGCTTCGTTGACTGTGATTGTTTCAGCGACGCGCACCTGCCTGTCCATGAACTTGTTGAAGATTTCTTGAAGTTCTCGGAAGGTGATGTGCTCTCGCAGGAACACGCCCTCGACTTCGAGCGTGACCTTGCTGATAATTTCTGCTCGTTTCGCAGCTTCTTCGGCTTCGTGTTCGAGCGATTTTGTGTGTGTTTCTGACATAGGCGTGATTCTATATTACCATCTCCGATTGTTTTTTGCATCACGGATGTTCTCCACGGCTTGAATCTGCTTGTCAGTGATGGAGTTCGTATTCATGATGTGGTCGTAGATACCGATGAGGGTATCCTCTGCCCATCCATACGTCTCGTAGTCACCCAGCATATCCTCGATACGTTGAAGCCACTCGGCTGCACGCTCGTCATGCTTCTTCGCAAAGTTGTGAAGGGCACCTAGTCCGTCTTCCTGTTCCATAACTTTTTGCTGACCCTAGAAAGGAATGTCGGACGTTCTTTTGCACGTGCAGTCGCACCAGAAGTGGGGGTCTCCGCACGTCGCGCACTCTTTTTCAGGATGCTTTTCATCAGGGAGGTACGACGGATTGCACTTTGCGACACGCTCCCGCTCTGCTTCTTCCTGTTGGCGAGCAATTTCCGCCTTGTGCTCTGCTTCAATCCTTTCCTTTTCGCCTGGCGGACGAGCCGCGTCTTCTGCTGCTTGTTTTGCTTTTTCATCTTGGATAATTTTTACTGCCCAATTCCTCTCGTGATAGGCATCCCGCATGGAGAGACCACACTCTTGCGTCAGGTATGCGGAAATCTCGGCTTGTGACCAATTATTCCGCGTCTTCTGCAATAGTTGTTGTCGTTGTTCCTGTGAGAGCATCGAGTTCGGAGAGAACCAGATTAACTACGCGCACCCAGTTCGGATTGCAAGGTACCACGTAGTGACAATTCATATCTTCGACCGTGAGCCAGCGTCCTCGCTCTTGCCATCGTGTGATGAGAGCGTCTGCATCCGTTGCTGCCTCCGAGAAAGAATTGTAGTGCCGATAAGCGGAGTCACCCCCGATACCCCAGCAGTTGAAACTCAACTGTCTCTTGCAATACTGTGACTCGATGGCACTGATTGCAATGAGTAGCTTCCAATGTTTGAGATTAAGAACGTGCTCAACATCTTCGGCTAGGGGCGAGTCCTTCGACTCAAGATATTCTCTGACGTGTTCAGTCACTTCTTCCTTCGTCACCACCTCCGATGGAGGTTCCTCTTGCTCTACCGCTCCGTGCTCCACCGATGGTGTGAGCAGGAGCGTCAGGGCTATAAGAGATGCGACGAGGGTTTGGAGTGAAGCTGTCATCACGTGCGGCTACTCTGCCGCGTGCTCTGTCTGTGGTGCTTCGGGAGTTGCTGTCGGAGCTGGAGTTGCGGGAGCAGCCACAGGCGTGCCGTCTGCCTTCTTCACTTCGGAGACGGAGTATCGAGTGTTGAACTGTTCACCCGTGCGAGTGAGCACGAACGAACCGCCGATTTCAACCTTCTTCTCAATCAACTCGTTGGCGAAACGTGCTGTTGGGTTGTCGAAGTTCTTGGTCTTCACACCTTCCGATGTGTCAACGTCAATGACGAGACGCAAGCACTCCTGCAACTCACCTCCTTTGAAACCTGGCTTCTTGAACGTATCAATCTTGCGAAGGTTTACGATGCGTGCGCTTTCTCCATCCGCGAGGGAAAGGAATGCGCTCTCTGCCTTCTTCTTATTGATGAATGAATCTAGTACGTTTGACATGGTTATTGTTGTTGTAAGTTACTTTTGATATTCCCCGCGATTCGTTCGACTTCACTACGGGGAATCCGAACCTTTTTGCCGATGCGAATGACTCGCTTCGGGTCAATGATTTGACCCTGCGAGAGCCAGTTGTACACCGTGCCTCTCTGAACGAGAAGGTATTGGGCAACCTGTGCCACCGTCCAAAGAACCTCAAGGTCTTTTTTTGGTGGCGCTGATTGTGGATTTTGATTCTGGTTCTCCATAGATATTGTACTACTTCGAGGGGGCTAATAATATCGACCTTATATCATCCAGTATAATCCTGTATCATTCTATTGTCAACAGTATCATTGTGGATAATCTGGTCTCATTCTGTCTCACTCTGTATCATCGGCGGGCATGACCGTGATGAGTTCTTTGTAATCGGGGAAGTTCGGTGAGACGGCGAACACCCATTTGATTCGGCGGTAGAGCTTCACAATGCCATCGTCTTTGTGACGGCGCTTGCTGACATCATCTCCCGCCTCCCACGCTTCCTCTGCGCGACGAGCGATGAAAGTTCCGATACCGAGACCTTTACCTTCGTCGTGCCAAAGACCGAGAAAGCGGAGTGAGAACTGGTCGTATGCGTGCCGTGAGACGTTGAGATACTCATTGCTGTACGGCGACTCTGCAAGTTTCCTGCGAGCGACATTGATAATCTCCATCGGGAAATCCTGCATCACCACCCAGCGAAGGTATCCGTTGGGGAGCTGGTCAACAGGCGTGCCTGCATACCGACCGACTGGCATTTTCGGGATGTTTCTGTCGCGCATGGGCTACGCTTTGATAGCCCCGTCCTCGATTTCAATGACGTTCTCCCCCGTGCCATCAACCCGCGTGACGAAGTATTGGTAATCGTCGGACTCAATCTCCTTGAGGAACAGTTCGAAGTTCTCCTTGTCGAGAAGCTCCACGCCATCAATGCAGATGACCTTGAACTTGTCATTGAGTGCACGGGTGATTGCCAGTGCGAAGCGCAACTGTTCTGATGCAGAGAGATTTTCAATGGCGATGTCACCGACCATGATGCCATTCTCTGTGATAGCAAGACCTTCAACTGGGAGTTGTACCTTTGACACGAGTGCTGCGGGTACATCCTTCTGCAATTTCTTCACGATTGCATCCAGCTTCTCGGCAGTAGTCATTGCGTTTGAGAGTTCACCGCGCAATTCCTCGGCACGCTTGAATGAGTACACGTGCTGTCGCTGTGCTTCGAGATTCTTGAGAGACACCTCGGCTGCCTCGATGGTGGTGTCGTCTGAAAGGTCGAACTCAACCTTCGCCATCTCCTCCATCTTGGCGACCTTCTCATCACGCTTGGCAGTGAGTGAGCGGATTTGCTCCTCAAGGTCTTCGACATCCTTGCCGAGCTGTTTGTATTCACGCTCGTGTGCCTGTGCTTTTTCGCGGGTGAGCTTGTCGGTCTCGATGGCTTTGCGCAGGTTCTCAATGTGCTCATCAGAAACCTTTGAAGGGTCAAACCCTTCGGGGATTGATGCGAGCGTGTCGTCGAGCGTCTTGCGCTTCTTCGTCACCTCCGCATTCGCAACGGTGCGCTGTTGGTAGAACTGCTTGCAGACACCCTCAACCACCTCCAATGCGTGCGCATCGTAGTTGACCTCTGGGAGCTGGAGACCTTGAAGCTCTGGCACCATTGCCACCAGTTCCTCGCCAGTGATTTTCATCTTCACCGCTTCGAGGAGAGATTGCCTCTGCTCCTCTGGCTTCATGTTGAAGAAGTCAATCGGGTTGAATGCGAACGAGCCGAGGATTCCATCAAGGAACTTCTGCGGTGATGGCATCTTGAACCCGTCCTTGTTGCTGATGTCGAGGTACGCACCCTTCTCGGTGAGAGAACGGCGAATCGTCACCTCGTCCAGCTCGACGGTAATCTCTGCTTTGTCAGCACCCACGTGGATTGCTGACGGGTCGAGCTTCCCATCAAAGGCAGCTTGGAGCGCCTTGATGATGGAGGTCTTCCCCTGTTTGTTTTTGCCAACGATGACGTTGGTCTTGGATGGATTCATCTCAACATCCTTGAGCTTCAAGAAGTTGACGATGTGGAGTTTGGTAATTTTCATAGAGTTATATTTAGAGTTATATTGCCCCGTATCGTGGGGCGGACGTTTTACTTTTCCTTCAAGTGGACGAAGACGACGTTCGACTTGAGCGCCCGCTTCACCTCTACCTCTGACCTGAACCGCACGTTGCGGAGCCAGATGGTGCGCTTACCGTGAGCCAGACCGAGTGACCAGCCGTACTTGTTTTGCTGTGATACCCAAGCGAGTTTTGCTCCCTTGCGTACCTTGTCAAGCCCGTAGTAGCGCTTGGTCTTCTTCTTGAAGGATAACTTTTTAGTAGTTCCCATAAAGAGTGTGCTATTTAATAAAGCGTGGTTCGACTTCACCACGCCTGTTATTATAGCACGTCTTGCTGTTCTTCAAACAGCACGTTGTGCCCATGTGCTTTCGCGCCAGCGTCCATGAACTTTACGAACGTCTCGAAGTGCTCATCAGCGATGAGAATTGTTCGGCGCTTGTTGTGCTCCTCCCTCGTCATTTGAATGACGATGGTTTTTGGATGCGTTTCGTTGTGCTCTGACATGTTTGCGGTGTAGCTTTTTCAGCTTCTTTTTATTACTCATAATCGTCGAGGTCTTCGTCCTCATCGAAGTCGTCGTCTTCAAGGAGGTCGTCCTCCTCCTCGTCTTCGATTTCAAAATCATCTAGTTCGTCAAGCATTGCCATTGTTGACTGATTCCATTACCGAAGCGAACGCACCCTCTTTCAATTCTTTATTCTTCCGCTTCACGAGGTCGCCCGCTTCGAGTACCCAACCCTTGCCGTAGCAAAGCTCGGCGTAGTCGTTGTACTTGCAAAGCCAGTTGGTCTGCCACTGCTTCTTGCCTTCGACATAGATGGCGAGGTCAGGTGCAGGCACTGTCTTCTTGATGAACTCATTGATTTCCGCTTGCGCAATCTCTCGCGCCTCCTCGCTCTCTGCCTTCTTGAGATTCTCAAGGAGACCAGATTCCACGAGCGTGCCGTATGCCGAGTCAACGGTATCGAGCACGGGAATAATGATTTCGTTGATAAGATTTTCGTTGAACTTCACGGGCGCTGACTCCACGGTACAGTCGTCCTTTGAAATGTATGAGAAGATTCCGCCGATGCTGTCTGCGTATGCGGGCTTCTCGATTTGCTTCACGAAGGTGTTGCCCTTCTTGTAGGTTGCCACCTCCTCGGCAGTCATGTTGCTCCATACCTCACCCTCCTCACCAGTCACGTCATTCTTGAAGACGTACACGAATGGAAGGATGCGACGGAACCAGAGGTAGCTCATGAGCTGGAGCTGGTTGTGCCACTGCACGAGCACGCCTTCACGCTGGCGGTACCAGAATGAATCGGAGTGCACTGACTTCGCTTCAAGCAAACGATACTGCTCATCGTGGTAGAGCAATCCATCATCGCGTCCAGTCACGACGAGATGCTTGTGCTTGTAGAGGTACTCGGTCTGACGATTGAGCACCAACCCTCCGAGGGAATCGACCACGAAATCTTCAAAGAGGTTTCCCGCCTTGAAGATTCCGAGCTTGCGAGTGTCAGGAGCTGATGTCTTCGGTGAACCGATGGCTTGATGCACGAGACCGCGCATACAGCCGTAGAGAGATGAAGTGTGTACCACGCCATCTCGGTGCCCATAGTATTCTGGGTCTTTGGCTTTGTTGTCCGCCTCCAGTTTCTCATTCACCTTGTCTCCGATACGGAGCTTCACATTGCTGTCATAGGTGCCTTCGTAAAACTGCTGATTGACGAACGACTCTGCCTCCTGATATTTCTTCATTATTAGTTGCGATTATTCTTCTTTTCAAAGCGTTCTTTCTTTGCGCGTCGGCAGTCAGGGCATCGCTTCGGTTCCACAACGACATCAATCTTCCCTTGTTCGAGAAGATTCTGCATGAAGTTCTGCTCTCCTGCTGTCCACACAAAGGTGTCTCCGCACTTTGGATTCACGCACACGAGTTCTTTGTCTTGCATATTTGATACTGTTTTATTTTTGAGTCATGTGGTGTTTCCCGTGGAACCGACCCTATCCACGTATCATCCAGTATAACTCTTTCTCATCCTGTATGCAAGCGTATCACGCCCTCTCATTGTGGATAATCCAAGTGGAGCTGGGGGGAATCGAACCCCCGTGTTGCAATGGTTTTGAAAATCCTCTACGAGTGTGTCCAATTCAGGGTATTGGCACCCTTTTGCTGGCTTCGCACCAGCTTGCCTACCTTACTTTTGACAGTTGAGGTCGGCGGGTTCACCTCCACCAACTGCTAGTGATTACGCCCTCTCGGATACCAGCAGTATCTCACCGAGAGCACGCCGTTACGCCAGTACCATCTCGCGCTCAAGAGCGCGGGCATCTGGGAAGAACGGAGAAACGATAGATGCTTTTGCATGTATCAGTTGCCTCCTTTTTAAGAATTGAAGGCGGTTTCTACTCGCAGATTTTCAAAGAGCAAAGCAATTGAAGCCAAGTCAGCCCCAGACCCTCGACCGCACCCATTACAGTGTCGTGTACCGAGGAGAGAACATCTCATGGCAAGGTATCACGCCTACTTCTTCTTGGTAATACCCTTCCGCCATTCGCGGTAGTACCACCAGAAGACCTTGCCTTTGTTGGTGATGTCGCGTCCCTGCTTCACGCTCGCTCGCCACATGTAGATGGTGGAGAGCGGGACTCGACTCAACTTGCCGATGTAGTATCCGAACGTCTTGACCTTGCGCCCTCCGACCATGATGTATGGTGGCTCGTCGTATTCTTCGATGAGTTGGGCAACGAGGTCTTGAAGCTCGGTGTGGATACCACGCTTCGGCTTTTGCGGAGTCATGATGCGTGCCATCCCCTGCTCAAAGAGCGATGTCTTTTGAATCGGTTTGATACCACGCTGGTTCACTCCGCACCCCCACATACAGTCGCCCGTGTGAGGATTGAAGTTGTGCCTGCCGTCATCGCTTTTCGTACAAGGTTGCATAGTTATTCTCCAGCTTGGCGCTCGCGCACAGTGACGATGTGGTATGCACCACCTCCTGTGGTGAAACAGTTGATGATGCGCATCGTGTTCGGTTGCTTGTTGAGCCAATCACACATCTTCTTCGCATCAGAGAAGAATTGGTACTCGTAGAATGGGAACTCTGGGTGTTTGTTCATACGCCTAGTTCAAACTCGTTATGTTGACCTGCGAGATTGTGGTCTCGACCGCGCCACTGCAAGGTCTGTTCTTTCTGCTTGATAATTGCCTGCCCCAACTGGCACAGCCATTTGAGGTCTGGGCGTGCTTTCGGATTCCCGCTCTTGAGCCACGCCTCCGTGTTCCTGCTATCCGTCACCAGCACAGCGCCGTGAGGTGCCATTGCTGATGCGAAGATTGCGCCGAGCAACTCGCCTTCATTGTTGGTGAATGGTTGGTCTCGATACAACACTGGGTTGCGGAGGATGCGGTGCGTGAACAGGAACCCGTCAGCGCTTTTGATTGTGAAGCCACCGCCTACTTTCGAGGGGTTGCTTCCGATGGTGAATCCGTCAAAGTGATACTCGTGCTTCATAGTAATTCCAAGATGTGTGCGCCTCGCGCTCCCTCCGGTCGCGAACCAAAACCAAAAATTTCCTTACCAATCCATTTTCGGCGGGGGGTGTGGGGGGAGCCGCTTAAAAAATGAAAGGAAATTTTATGGTTTTGTTTCCGCCGCTTCAACATTATCCACATAATTGTAATATATCACAAGATTGTTTTATATTACAATAATCATTATAATACACTTGTGGATATGAATACTCCCTCAATTAAGCTCGGGAAAAGTATCAAACGTATACGCCAACAAAAGAAGATGTCGCAAGGCGACATCTGTCGATTGTTGGGCTTAGACCGAGCATACATTAGTAATGTTGAAGCTGGTAAAGCAAACCCGACACTTGCTACAATAGAAAAGATAGCGAAAGCGTTGGGAGTGAGCAGTAGTGAACTTTTGAAATAATTTTATGGCAAAAAATACTAAAAATAAATTCACGATCGTTTCACTTTTTGCTGGTTGCGGTGGTTTGGATCTTGGTTTTGTTGGCGGGTTTAAATCAAACGGCAAGAATTACAACAAACACCCTTTTGTCATAGATTGGGCGAATGACTTTGACAAGGCGGCCTGCAAAACTTTCAAAAATTATTTTAAACACGACATTGTTTGCGGAAGCATTGTTGATATTTTGAACGACAAGCACAGCGCAATGTTTGACTCGCCACTACCAAAAAAAGCAGATATTGTCCTTGGTGGTTTCCCATGTCAAGAGTTTAGTCATGCGGGGAAGCGCCGAGGATTCAATAGCGAGAAAGGACTCTTGTATCGCAGTATGGCTGAGGTTATTCGCAGGACAAAACCAATGTTGTTTGTAGCAGAAAATGTAAAAGGCCTCCTCACGATAGATAATGGTACGGCGATTGATATCATAAAAAATGATTTTGCGGAACTTGGATATCATGTAAACCATAAATTACTTCTTGCGGCTGACTATGGAGTGCCACAAATGCGTGAACGCGTAATTATCATCGGGACACGCAAAAATGTACTTCCTAGATTTGAGGATGATGACTATCCGAAACCAACCCACAAAGGAAAACATGTGTCGGTAAAAGAGGCTCTCGGTGATCTAGAAAATGTTAAAGAAGGCGACTTTTCGAATCACTTCTGGTCTAAAGCAAAGAAAAATAAAGGACAAGGCAATGGGATCATAGACGCTGACGAACCAGGACCGACAATGAGGACTGAACACCACGGCAATATTGAATACCATTGGAATGGTAAAAGACGACTTTCTGCTCGGGAGGCGGCAAGAATTCAATCATTTCCCGATGATATGGAATTTTTACCATCTACCTCTCAAGCATACAAACAGATCGGGAACGCCGTGCCTCCAGTTTTTGCGTGGCATGTTGCTAAGTCCATAGCAAAATTTCTTGATAAAAATTTGAAATAAAATGATTTACGCTGAAAGGAAAGACGCAAACGAAAAAAATTTCATTACCTTGTTGGAAAAATCTAAGGAGCTTTTGGTTACTAAAATCAGAACGGACAACAAAATTGGTGCTTTAGATTTCGAAGAATTAGTTTGCGAGAAGATGTGTGAAGCGTCTGTTGGAACAGAGTTTGAAGGTACGATAAAACAAACAGGAGTCCACGCCTTTCCCGATATAGTCGCAAATGGATATTTTGGAGTGGAAGTTAAAATAACGACTAAAGATCATTGGACATCCACGGGGAATAGCGTCTTGGAGTCTTCACGTATCGAAGATGTGGAACGTATTTATATTATGTTCGGGAAACTTGGCGGTGAAGCAGACGTACGTTATAGATTGTATCAGGAGTGTTTACCAGAGATTAGTGTCACTCATTCCCCTAGATACAAAATTAATATGGACTTGCCAAATGGAAATTCCATATTCGAAAAAATGGGCGTTGATTATGATGTGTTGCGAACAAGTGGGGATACAATTCAACAAATAAAATCATATTACAGGGGTCAACTAAAAGACGGCGAGGGTTTGTGGTGGATTGATGAAGAATCTGAATCGCCCTCTCCAATCATTAAGCAGTTTCGAACTTTAGAATCAGAAGACAAAGAAAGATTTAAAGTTGATTGCATGATTTTATTCCCCGAGCTTTTTAAAAATCGTGCCAATTACGAACGAGCTGCAACATAGTCGAACCTTTTCTCGGCATTATTAACTTAATCCGAAAAAGCCTATGGCAAAGTGTAAGAATGACGCACCTGGTATGAAGGGTTGCCGTTCTCGAAACCAAAGTGGATTGCTACGTGATAAGCGTGACGACACCCACATTGGTACTATTGAGAAACAATACGGTATTGACCTTGGTGTCAGGTCTGATATGCAACTCGGGACTTATCTCGAGAAGCATAACATCAAATCTCTGAATGATCTGATTACGGGTCGCTAAGAGAATCTGTCCGCTTTCGCGTCTCCGTGCGCGGGATACCCTTGCGCTCGCGTTCACCTTTTGGCGAGACCATTTTGCTTGCCGAAGAACACTGTTTCCAGTGTCCTTCATCCACCACACTACCCAGCACGCACGCGATGTTGTTAGGCATTTACCCGTTAGAGTATTTGGGAGCGCATCAATCACACGCATACGCTCAAAGAGCTTTCGCAAGTGATGGTTGCCCGCGCCGACAATGTTTTTTAGCTGTTTCAACACACACTCCTGTGTGTAGCGCTGTAATGTGGTGGATGAAAGACGCTAGTCGTTCATCGTGACAATCACTGATGTGTGATGTGGTGCCGTTGCGATTTAGTGAGTAATATATTCTTCATCGTGTATCATCCCTCAATCGTGAGAGCGTCCCCGCGCCTGACTAGAGCGCGAGCAATGCTTTTATAATGTTTGCTGTGATGGCTCCAAAGTAGAAACCATCGGCGGGCGTTTGCCCACTCAATACCCACGCAAAGAATGCGAGAGCATCAAGCATTAGAATGGCGAGCGCTACGGCTCCCACTGTCTTAATCATTTGACGTTAGCCCGTATTGCGCGAGCTTCGCTTTTAGTGCGTCCTCAAAGTCCTGTGATGCGAGGCGAGCTTTTTTGTCGCCTCCATCAATCCAGTTGAGATGCTTTCCTGTGGTGGTGCTCCAGTCGTTTTGGCGAACCTTTAGCCCGTCCACGTCCTGAAAGGCGACCACTGTTTCATAAGAGAAGTACAGAGAGAGGGTGCCTATATCCACGCGCAAGCTGTGCGCTCCATAGTTCCCGCTCTTGTATTCTCCATAGCTCCTGATTGTTGGTAGTGTGTTCATGTGATTGTTACGTTATTCGTTACATTTGCATGGACACTCCCACGATTGAGAGATGATACAATTTTATTTAGTTGTCAAGGTACACCAGTGCTATACACTGGCAAGGCGAGACCAGAGAGAGGGTGCACGCGGTGGATAGTGTTTTATTGTTTTTGCGTCCGCTTGTGCGCCTCGTTTTGTTTGGGTGCGGGTGTGAACGTGTCACCGTTTGCTGTCCTGCTCCCTCGTGCTCGCCTTGTCAATGTACATGTGATGATGCTTTCTTCATCACTGTATAGAGTATAATCCTATATCATTTTAGTGTCAAGCGTATCACTGTGGATAACTGTATATCATCCTATATCATTATATATCATTGCGTATCATCGTGCAAGTGAGACACCAGAGAGATATGCAAGGCGACATGTGGCGGGGCGTGTTGGGTGCTCCCCTGTGTGGTGTGGTTCGGCTCCTGCTTTCATCCTGACTCATCATGAGACCAAGTGAGAGAGGATGATACACCATGAGAGGGAATGATGCGGGGTGATGTGTGGGGTGTATCTCCCCCTCCTTGTCTCCCTCATTTCCTCCTCGTGGTGTGCGTCTCGGCTATTCCCCAAGCATAGAGGGGTGGAGAGAGAGCACACAAACACCACGGGTGAGCTAGTCATGCACAGAGCTACACAAAAAATGATATTTGCAAAAAATGATATTTGGTGGTGGGAGTTTTGGTTTTGTGAACTTTTTTTCGCGGGGGGACACCCCCTCCAAGACAAAAGTTTCACATGGAACCCTTCCCGTCTCGGTGTTGGTCACGACCATGTTCCCTCCAGGTGTTAGCTTGGTAGGGTTTAGGTTTTTATTTATGCAACGGGAGAGAAGGAAACGGAGACAAAAAAGCCCCCTACACTCAAAAAGTGCATTGGTGAATCATCATAGAGGACTTTTCCTAGTGAGAGTTGCTTCATGCACGCGGTGTCGTGAGGTTTCCGTGTGTTTAACTCATGGGATTCGCTACCCTTGAGAAGAAGTGACCTGGCAATGTCTTGCCTGTCGGTTGAGCGGTGACATGCGAGTAGGCGTTACACGTGGAACACGTGGCGAAGTGTTGGTCGGCTCCCCGATTAACCAACACACCTACTCGCTCTTTTGAGACGTGGGCTTTCATTCCGACTGGAATGAGTGCAGCGTCTTTTTGAGCTACTCTCGGCGACTAGGATTTACATGCGGTGATGGTATTCCTGCCTGCCCTCTATGATGATGTAAATGTTCAGGTGGTCTTCTGACCCCACGAGTCGCTTTGGTACGGTTCACCAGCGTTGACACTCGCGGGGCGCTCACATGAGCGGGACTTATTGGCGCGGTTTTACCCTTGCCACCTTGCTTGTTTCCACAGCTACGATGATATAAACCTTGACAGAATGATACCAATCGTACTAGGATGAGATAGAATGATACGTTCGTGAGGTTCGTATCATTCTTCCTCTGGTTAGGATTTTACGGAATCCTCGTATCCGAGGGAAGAAGAATGGGGGATGCCCCATTTTGCCTTCCCTGCTCGTGGCTCTTTCGAGGGGAGCTACGAGCAGGAGAGACAAAACAAAAACCACTATGCTCTAGCGGTGGGAAACGGGAGCTTCAATCCCAATTCCTACTTGGCGGATGCCTTTCGGACACCGCCAGAGCGTAGTGGTCTTTTTATTCAAATTGAAGCATGATGTTTCCATACCTAGAGCGTAGCAAATGCGAGCACGCCTGTCAAATACTGGGGTGTGAATAACGTGGGGAGAGTGTGTACAAATCAAAATAATGTTATCATTTTAGTATGACTGGTATCACTGAACATAATCCTGTCTCATCCGAGCAGAACACACCCGAAGGAGCACTGCAAGTTTCGCAGGAGTCACAGCCACATGGCGGGTCTTTGAAGCGGAGCAAGTATCCGACCTATGCCAATTTCGATGGGCGCTTCCGAAAGCTCGCAGAGATTCGAGACCGCATCCCTGCGTTCCGAGATTTTTATATTGAAAGGCGATTCCAAACGGGCGAGAAGTTTAATGCAATCAAAATCGTTGACATGTTCAACGCTATCACGCCTCCTGGCGATTTCTTTCCGCAGACGGGAATGTATCAGCGCTGGAGGAAGAAGTGGGACGCGGAACATTCAGGACTCGTGCACACTGCGGAGGAGCGACTCGCTATCCGCGAGGAGACACGGCTCATTGACCCAGAGGCGAATCCAACGATGCACCAACTTGAGGAGTCGATGCACACACTCGGCGCGGAACTTGCGAACGATGCGATGCAGACATTGCGCGAGACGCAAGACCGAGAGGAGTATTTCGATGACGAAGTGGTAGTGAAGCGAAAGGCATACGCGCTCAACGTGTTCGCCTACATCACGAAGGCGGCACACTCAAAAGCGGCGCTCGACATCAAGCGTCAGGGCGAAGCACGCGAGACGGCGGGCTTCATGCTCGACATTCTGCGGAGGGCGAACGCAGGAAAATTATCAGACGACGAGCTGGACTTGCTCCGTGGCTCGGTAAGAACAAAGCAACATGGCGAAACTGTGGGAGCTGGCGCAGCATAACTTCATCACTTCGACGGTATCCGACGAGGCAAAGTTGGCGTTTTTGGAATTGGCAAAGACGGTGGCTGATTGCCGTGATGATGTTCCCCTCTTTTTTGAGAAGATGCTCGGCATCCCAACGAACGAGTTTCAGCGAAAGTTCTTGTCTCGAAGTTGCACGCCTCGCCGTGATTGGATGGCGAAGTGGGGAGAGGAGGTTGAGCAGATTGGTGGTTTGCTTTTCGGAAAGAACATCGCCTTCCCTTCGAACCAGATTGGAAAGACCGTGATGATTGCGGGCAAACACATCCACCGAAACTTTTACAAAATCGGACTCGACGTTGATGAGACCCTCATCGACAAAGCCCACTACTCCACGTTGAACATTTCACCTGCTGCGCGTCAGACGCGAGCGTGCTATCAGTACGTGAAGGATATTTTGAATGAGCAGTTTCTCATCAACCACCCTGACGGTCGTCAGGAGACCAACAAGCTGAACCCGATGATTAAGGATTTCCTCGCTGGGGAAAACCAGACGCTCGGTGAGCTGCGCTTCCGAAACAAGAGCGTGATGTATTCAGTGCCGACTGGTCACGACCAGGCATCGTCTTTGGCGGGTGCGCAGTTCGGATATATCTCATACGACGAATGTGCGCAGTCACTCCACTTGGAGGCAGAGCTGGGAGCGAAGATTCTCTCTCGTTTGATTCGCTACGGTACGGGTCTCGACCTCATCTCTACCCCTGAAACGGATTCGCCGTCGCACCAGTATTACCTGCACATCGTGAAGATGGGATTGCGCGGGGAGGATGGTTGGTGGGCGCTCGGCGGACACCTCGACCAAAACGTATTCATCAAGGAGGAGCAGCGAGAGATGGCGAAGGCGGAGCTTTTGAAGACCGACAAAAACAAATACAGGCAGGTGGTGAAAGGAGAGTTCGTGTCTTCGGGCAAGCGCTTCTTCGATGCGCTCATTATCGAAAATATGTGGAAACTAAAGAACAAGGAGACGTGCATCCCTGGTCACAAGTACCTCGTCGTGTCCGACTGGGGGATGTCCGACACAGGAGACGACTCTGTTCACGGGGTACTTGACTACACTTTCTTTGCCTCTAGTGGTAAAATAAAACTGGTGAATCATGAGGAGATGAAGGGCGGGTCTCCCCACATGCAATTTGCCGTACTCCGCGCGTTGTACGACGCATACACATACACCCTCGATGGTCAGGATACACCCGTCAAGCCCATCTTCGTGATGGACGCAAAAGCTCTCGGAGGTGTGGTCATCAAAAAGCTGTTGTCAGACCTCAACCCGAAAGCGTTTGAGATTGAGAAAGACGAAGCTCTTTTGATTTTGAATAAAGCGATGAGCGAAGGTCGGGACTTTTACGAGTCAGAGGTGGACGCATCCATCATTGAGAGGAATCCCAATTATGGAATTGTCGAGGCGTACTACATCGAGAAGCTCGCTGACCAGCTCGGTATCTACCAGGTGAAGGATGACAAACTCACCCAGGACTACGTGATGATGCTCATGATGGGTGTCTCATGGATTGTCAAAAAGGTGCCGAGAGGGGGAAAGCCAGTATCTCTTGACCCGCTCGCAAGTTATAATGCAGGTATCACGAGACGGAGGGCGACACAGCGCACCGCCACTCTCGGTGACATGTTGCACACACGATAACCACTATGGCATTTACATTTTTCAAAACTAACAATCACGCCTCCGACCTGCCATCACGAGCAAAGCAGCTTCGAGATGAGGTGAACGCTATCGAAGCTACAATTCGTTTTGACTGGACGAGGCGTGTTTATGGTGACGGCGTGTACGTGGGGTACCAGACCCTGCGCGATTTTTATAAAGGCAAGCAGTGGAGTTTCCGCAAGGACGGGAACGGCACGATGCGTACCTACAACTACGTCTTCACGATTGTGGAGAACATGACTGCGTTCCTCACCAACGAACCGCCACAGATTTCATCTACCCCAAAGCGTCTCGACGACCCGATGGAGCGGGCGCTCGCAGAAGGACGAACGAAGATTCTCAATGCTGTGCACGAAGACAACGCGCTTGCGCTCACCTTCCAGCGAGCTGCACGTACCGCATCCATCAATGGTGATGCGTTTCTTTTCGGAGCGATTCCAACATTCAAAGCTGCCGATGATGGCACAAAAACTTTTGACCGCATCCGCTACTGGAACATCGAGCGACCAGAGCACATTCGTGTTATTTGGAAGGACGACAACTTCAATGAGATTGCGGGCTTCATCAAGCACTACCGAATCTCTGTGGAGATGGCAAAGCGTTTGTTCAAAGAAGAAATTGAAAAGTCAGGTCTCGTCGTTCAGGCAGACCGCGACATGGATAACATCACGAGTGAGTTGCAGCCGACCGAGGTTCCGATGGTTACAGTGAAGGAATACTGGGATGAGCAGGAATACTTGCTCACCTTCGGTTCAACCTCAAACCAAATTGCGCACTACATGAAGCACGACTGGGGCTTCGTTCCGCTTGAGTACATTCCAAACATTCACCTTCCAGGCGAGCCAAAGGGTACCTCTGATATTGAAAACGAGCTTGACCCACAGCAGGAGTACAACGAGCGTGCTTCTGACTTGGCTGATGTTATCAAGGAACTTGCGAAACCGACCTACTGGGGTAAGAACCTCGACAACTTGACCGAGGTTCGCTCTGGTCAGACGGTCATCTATCAGGTGGGAGACGACGGCGACATCCAAGCGATGCCTCGCTCTGGTCAGACCTTCCCTGTGGAGCAGTACCTCACCGAACGAAAGCGAGACATCATCGCGCTCTCTGGTATGAACGAAGTGCTCTACCCTGGCTCGCATGTTATGCAGGCGACTGGGCGTGCTCTTTCGGTCATCATGCAGGGTGTGAACAACAAGGTCTCACTCCGAAAGGAATGGTGGGTGAAGGCACTCAAAAATATCAACGCATCAATTCTTTTCCACGCGGAGCAGCACGTTCCAAATGCGAAGATGCTCATTGGTGGTTGGTACAAGACCGACGTGTTCATCTCGTCAGTGTTGCTCCGAAGCGTCACCGACGAAATCAACAAGTTCAATGCGAAGTTGCAGTCACTCACTACGACCCAGCACAACGTCGGTGTACCGAATCCTTCGGAGGAGCAAAAGCTCATGAAGGAGGAGTTGCAAGACGAAATCCTTTCAACCGAAATTGCGAAGCAGCCAGCGCTCCTGCATCAGATTTTGCAGGCGCGAATGCAAGCTGCGCAGGAAGCAGCGAACGCGGAAGCGAGCGGTGCTCCTGCGGGCATTGCTTCGGAGTCGGACAACGAAGAAGGCGGCAATCCTGTTGGCACCTCACCTGTTTCGGGTGAAGGTGCGGTCGGACAGGCAGCAACACGACGTGGTGCGCCCGCCCTTGTAAGAGGTAGGCGATAAAATATATGGCAGTAGAACTCAACAAAACATTTTCAGTGAACATCGGAGCTGTCGTTGACAACTCGATTTCTGCTGTGCAGGCGATTCGTCGAATGCGCTATGTGGAAATGGAGACGCTGTTCCAACAGCAGGTCGCCGAAGGTCTGTCGTATGACGGACAGATTGCCTTTTTGGAGAATCAGCTCAAGACCGAGCGTGAGACCTCTTTCCAATCTCCCGACCTCATTGGCGAGCTTGAGAAGCGTATTGCTGATACCAAGCGTCTCAAGCGTTTCAATAACTATCGAACAAAATATCAGGACATCTTGCAGGAGCTGAAAGCTGGAAAGGCGAATGCCAAAGAGCAGCTTTCACAGCTCAAGGGTCTTCTCAACTCTGCTGGCGACGACGCAGAGCTTCGTCTCGAAATTGAGGGCGACATCACAACGATGGAGCAACAGGTGAAGGAGGCGGATGATGCAATGGTACAGAACCAGCTCAAGCGTGCGCAGTATGACGGCACCGAGAAGGTTCTTTCAGAGGCGATTGCACTCGTGAAGGACAAGCGTTCAAAGGCACTCTTTGAAGGTCTTGATGATGAGGCGAGTGCATACGACACATGGCTCACTGTACTCAACAAGCAACTCAACGAAACACGCATCGTCAACACCATCAACGATATT
>LSQX01152299.1_pt2 | contig 42508 bp, 31 predicted proteins | sample 654561 | NCBI WGS metagenome assembly LSQX01 (sample SAMN04489861, study PRJNA283612) | anaerobic digester metagenome | isolation source: 4 biogas reactors fed with cattle manure at either 37C or 55C with and... | place: Denmark: Kongens Lyngby | collected 2014 | reverse complement strand
TTACCGTCTCTATCCGGCACATTTATAGCCAATACTCCCGCCCCTATGCTCCCCAACTCCACGCTCGCACCTGACTTATTGATAATGGTATACTTATAAATTTCGCGGCCGGCGGCCTTTCCTAAAAGTTCTTTTGTGATTTTCATAGCGGCACAAATATACTTCATTTTCTTTGATTTGTCCGAAAATTATTATCTTTGGAAAAATCAGCCTTAATTTGACCATAACGAAAACATTAATATTTATTCTAACTAATTCATATTTATTTTAACTAACTAATATTAATTTCAACTGCATTATGATTACTCTTAAGACGAGTCTTGAGGGTTAAAAAAGAAATTTTGTTATGAAAAAATTACTGTATTCTTTAGCATTCCTTGCAAGTCTGCTAAGCATTTTTTCTTGTGAACGGGAAAACAAGCCGGGTGAACCGACCGACGGGAAGCTTGTTGTTTCCGCCGTGATTTCTGATTGGACATCCGCAAAAGTACTGCCTGAAGGAACGGCAGGAGAGGCGGGCCACATTTTCCATCCCGAATGGAAAACAGGAGACAAAATCATCGGTTATTACAACAACGGCAAGGCCGATGTTCTGCTTAATTATGAGGTGGAAGAGGTTGCAAACGGCACCGCCACCTTCAAAAAAATCGGCGCTTTCGAGGAGCCGGGGAACGGGCAAGCCGTGTATTTCGCTTATGCTCAAGGATGCGAGGCGTCTGCCCTGGCAAATGGAAAGCTTGCCATAAGCATCAAAAATCAGACTAAGAGGGCGATGCCGGTGGTGATGGGCGCAGCAGGGGTTGTCTTAGATGGCAAACTTTCCCTTTCCTTCATAAGCATAACTTCCGTAATAGGGATTAAAAACCCCACCTTGGAAGGGACTGCAGGCAGCAATATCTCGCAACTTACACTTAGCGGAAGCGGAATTGTTGCGGAAGGAACTTTGGATTTGAAGACCGCCGCATTCACTCCGTCTACAGAAAAAACTTACATCACAAAAGAGGTTGACCAAACGGAAGGGGACGGCACAATACTCGTGTCAATCTTCCCGGAGATAAGCAGCGACCTTAAACTTACTGTAATGCAGAATGGACTCGAATACTCATTATTGTGTCCGTCTCTTCAGCCTGCTGTCAACAGTTATTATTACTTCCTCTCCCCCGACTTTCAAAGGCTCGCCTCTTACATACCCATCGACTGGGAAAAAGATGTGAGCAGCAAGAATTTCGATGTAAGGTCCGGAAACGTAGATATAGTATTCAAGTCGGAGGCTCCGCCCTTCAAGAAGAATGATGTGATTACAGTTCCGGACAATCTCGGAGATTATCATATAAGGGTTGTGTCCTCGGCGGGCCCGATAGCAAAAGGCGAAAGCGGTGTATCGCTTAAGACCATTGAGGGCAAGATGGGTCATCTTTTCAAGAACCGCAGATTCACCCTGTCAACAGAGTCGGGCGTAACCACCAAGTCCCCGTTCAATTATACCTATACGCCAAGCATGGTGGAAATTTTTGACGGAACACAATATGTGCCTGTATGGGGAGGAGGCATTACAAAGTCCTCCGGAAACTTGGAAAAAGAGATTTTCTCTTGGGAGAAGAATATGGATGGCACCGCCTTGTGGGAGACCGGCCCTCTAAGCCTCTCGTGGGATAAATGTAATTTTGACATAGGGCTTAAGGGCGTGTTTGAATTCGACTTCGGTGAAGTGCCCTGGGAAGATGTAGGAGTAGGAGACCTTCAATATCTGAGCGTATATCTCGAAGGCGGATTCAATATGGAATTGGTCCTCAAAATCGCCGCCACTGCAAGCGCTGAGGTGAGCAAGGAGCTTACTCTTTTGGAAGATATAGTAAAGGCCAGATATACCTTTATGGTGGGAACAGTCCCCGTTTATGTAACGATAGGAGCGGATTTGATGGCGGAATTGGCCGCTTCCGCAGAAGGAACGGTATCTGTTTCCGGAGGCGTCGGAGCGGGAATGACGGCCAAGATGGGATGCGAATGGAGCAAGACCGGCGGAGGCAAGGCAATCCACTCTTTGGAAAAGAATTTGGAACTTATAGGCCCGGATGTGGAGGCGCAGGCAAAGGTGGAGGGAAGCATTGCCACATACCCGGAAATAAAAATCGGGCTCTATCATGTACTTTGCCCAACCATCTCTCCAAAACCATACATAAAGGCAGGAGCGAACGCACGATTGGTGGAGGGCGGATATTTCGGCTGGAATGCCGGTCTGTTTTCAGGCATAGAATTGGGTCTCGAATTGAACTTGGACCTTTTCTTCTGGGAAAAAACATTGGTGGAATTCGAGCCCATCAGCCTTTTTGAGTTGCCGATAGTAACTCTGCCGGACGGGCTCTCCCTTAAGAGCGAAACTCCCGCATATATGAAGGTGGGCGAAAGCAAGGAGATAAAATACCACGCCACAAATAAAAATTACCTCAGCGGAACCGTATATAATGCCGCCGGCATGCTTGTATATTTCGAGGCGATCGGAGGAGAGCTTGACAAAGACTATGCATATACCGACAAAAACGGCGAAGTGAGCGTGAATTTCACTCTCACCGATGATAAAGAAGCAAATGTGAAGGCGCAGATAGTGGTGGGCGATGAAGAAGAGGAGGGCCCCGTTGCCGATTTATGGGAAGTGGATATCATCAACTTCCGTCTCTCTGCCACGCCGCTTACGCAAGAGGTTGCCGAAGGTGCGGATGCAAGCATTACTTTCAAACTCGAAAAGTATAGTTCGAAAACCGGAGAATGGACGCCCGTACCGAACAAAACCCTTTACTTCACCCCTGTCGGAGGCGGCTGTCCTCCCTCAGGCAATACCTCACAGGACGGTACCGTGCAAGTTACCTTTACTCCGGAGGAAGATTTCGTTGAAGGAAGCGTAACCGCCAGCTACACCACAACCGATCCCGTTGTTTGGAGCGGAGAGATTAGAGCGGAAATTACGGCGGAAGATGAAGGGGGAGAAGGAGGAGCTCTCTTGTCAGAAATCAAAAAGGCCAAGAAGATGAAGGAAAACACGCTCCGTATCGGCGGTTTGGAGAAAGATATTGAAATAGTGAAAGGAGAGCACGACTATGTATCAGTACATGAGGACAAAGAAGGAGTTTTCTACTTTGATTGGGCCAAAGAGCATCCTATATATTCATCATGCAATTTAGGTATGATTGGGAGATGGACCGAAAACATGCTTGGCGTTATTGTTGATATTATGAGTCCGGAATTTATTCAAAGCGAATGTTATGTTGGTTTACTCAACTTAGAATACCACGATGGTTCAGATATACCTGACGAATATTATTTCGCAACATATGATACAAATGACAATACACGCCTTGTCGAAGGAGGATTTTTAATTAATAAACTTACCAATGGCCATTACACCTTGCAATTGTATCTCAAGAGAGAAGACGGTCTGCAGGTATGGGGGAGTTTAAGGACCACATCTGTAGATAACCCAGAGCAATAATAACTCGAACTTTTCTTAAACGCATTTTGCGAGCGGAGCTCCCTACGCGGCCTTGCCGCCAAAGAGCTCCGCTCTTTTTATTGACTTTCATTATCGGCACAATTTTATTACTTTTGTTGTTACGTTATTTGGTGAGGGAAAACTCTCGATTTTAGCAATGAAGCAGAAAGATGATAAAACACAGGCGCGGCCGTTCATAAAGTGGGCAGGGGGAAAAACCCAGCTGCTTGATGAAGTGCATAAATCACTTCCCCGCGACTTTGCACGACGGGAAAACCTGACCTATGTGGAGCCCTTTGTCGGTGGAGGAGCTGTATTATTCAAGCTTCTTTGGGAATATCCCAATATAAAAAAGGCCGTCATCAACGATATTAATCAAGACCTTATAAACACTTACCGCGTAGTTAAAGAAGAGCTTGAAGCTCTGATTGACGAGCTCTCTAAGATTCAGGCGGAATATCTTCAGATGGGAGAAAATGAAAGAAAAGAGTATTTCCTTACAAACCGCACCCTTTTCAATTCAAAACAAAGTTCAAGGGTAAAAGCAGCCGCCTTATTCATCTTCTTAAATAGAACTTGCTTCAACGGCCTGTATCGCGTAAATTCAAAGGGAGAATTCAATGTTCCGCACGGCAGATATAAAAATCCCCGCATCTGTGATGCCGATAATCTCAGGGCCGTTTCAGCCGTCCTGCAAAAAGTAGAAATTCTCTGCGGCGATTTTGCCGAAACAGAGCGCTATGCCGGACCGGACACCCTCTATTACTTGGATCCGCCCTATAAGCCCATCACAGAAACATCCTCTTTCACCTCATATACAAAAAGCGGCTTTGACGATGCAGATCAAATCCGCCTAAGGGACTTCTGCAATAGAATAACAAAGAAAAAGGCGTTATTTATTGCCAGCAATTCCGACCCGAAAGAAACAAATGCGAAAGAGACTTTTTTCGACAACATCTATCAGCACTTTTCCATCAAGCGCGTTTCTGCTGCAAGAATGATAAATTCCAATCCATCCGGCCGCAGCCCTATACGAGAGCTGATGATTTCTAATATTATAAATAAATAGATATGAGAGATTTTACAGAATGGCTGGCAGGATTCCGCTCTGCAATAGCCGGATATAAGTATTATACCGACTTCGACAAAATCTACCGAAATGTGGACAACATCCGTGTGGAGCTTAATATTATGAACTCCCTGATAGGATGTGAAAACATTGAGGAAGAGTTTGTAAATTTATATCGGCGCTACCCCGAAATTCTGAAGTGCATTCCCATCCTCATTGCAAAACGCGAAACAGATATTCTAACTGTTGATTTTGACGGCGAACATATATACAACTTCAAGGAAAAGAATTATCCGATTGAGGACTATGTGACATTTATGCGCGAGACAGGGCTGTTCGACCTTATGCAAAAGGGGCATATCCAAAACCTTGTGGACTACGTTACCGGAGTGGAAGCGGGGCTTGATTCAAATGCACGGAAAAATCGAGGCGGCCATTTTATGGAAGATTTAGTGGAGAGTTATCTTATAAAAGCGGGATTGACAAAGGATAAGGATTATTTCAAAGAGATGTATATACATGAGATTGAAGAAAAGTGGGGAGTTGATTTGTCTTGTATTTCGAATGAAGGAGAGACAGAGAAACGTTTCGATTTTGTGATAAAGCGCCCTGATATGATTTACGGAATTGAAACCAACTTTTACGCCAGCAGCGGCTCCAAACTAAACGAAACCGCACGCAGTTACAAAAACATTGCGCTTGAAACCAAAGACTTGACATTTTTCAAATTCGTATGGATAACGGACGGGCATGGCTGGGGTTCGGCAAGGAATAATCTGAAAGAAACCTTTGAGGTGCTGGAACATCTCTATAACATCTCTGACCTTGAGGAAGGAGTGATTTCCTCGAAACTCGTGTAATCCCTATGCTCAAACCCTATTATAAATCCAACGACAAAAACTTTACCTTACTCAAAGGCGATTGCATAGAACTTTTGGATTCTTTCGACTTCGAGTTCGATATGATTTTCGCCGACCCGCCGTATCATCTTTCAAATGACGGCATAAGCATACAAAGCGGAAAGCCGGTATCAGTAAACAAAGGCTCTTGGGATAAATCTAAAGGGTTTGAGGAAGATTATAAATTCGACAAAAAGTGGCTTTCTGCCTGCCGTGAGCATTTGAAGCCTGACGGAACAATCTGGGTAAGCGGCACATATCACAATATTTTCTCGGTGGCTCGTTGTCTTACTGAGTTGAATTTTAAAATCCTCAACTGCATCACTTGGGTGAAAACCAATCCTCCGCCCAATCTCTCGTGCCGTTACTTTACTTATTCGGCAGAATATATCCTTTGGGCTCGGAAAGAACAGAAGGTTGCTCACTTTTATAACTATGAATTAATGAAAGAAATCAACGGCGGCACTCAAATGCGCGATGTTTGGACTCTGCCCGCTATTGCTCCTTGGGAAAAGTCGTGCGGTAAACATCCAACCCAGAAGCCGCTCTGCGTTCTTTCACGCATTATACAGGCCTCAACCAAGCGCGGAGCTTGGATTCTCGACCCTTTTACGGGAAGCAGCACCACCGGCATAGCCGCCGCATTGCTTGGACGCAGATTTCTCGGAATTGATCAGGAAGAAAAATTTTTGGAAATGAGCAAAGCCCGCCGCGAAGAACTCAACAGCTACAAGCGAAGAGAAGAGCTTTTGGGTAAATTGGAAAAGCAAGCTAAGCTTTTTAAAGACAGTGACATTCGCATACTTGCCGAGCCGGAAGTTTTTGATGGACGGGACTTGCCCTTTTGATTGACTTTTTGTAGAAATCACCCCGTTTTCTCCTTGCGGAATTGTATAAAACAGGTGTGTTTTACCTTGCGCTTTTGTATAAAAAGGGCATCTTTTACCTTGCGGAATTGTAAATTTTACTGCGTTTGTGGCTGTAAATCAATACGTTATATATAATTACAATTTTAACGACCTAAAATAGCCTATATCCTTATATTTTATTCCAAAGTTTATCCTTGTTATCCTTTGGGTTTCATGATTTTTCAGCAATTTATTTTCCCGTAATTGCTATATTTGAGAGCCAAAACATAATTATGCGCCTAAAAAATTATATCCTTATTTTATTTGCTATTGTTTTTGCTTGTTCCTGCTCCAACAAAAAAGGGAACGAACAATTGGATAAAGTAGAAGCGATTGTTTCCGAGCGTCCGGACAGTGCTCTTTTGTTATTGAAGTCTGTTAACATTTCGCCTTTTGAAAATAAGGCATTCAAGGCCCGATATTCTTTGCTGCACGCAATGGCGTTGGATAAAAGTTATATTGACACAACCAATGTCGATATAGTTATGCCGGCAGTTGAATATTACAGAAAACACGGAACGCCTGACGAAAAGCTAAAGGCATACTATTATCTTGGCCGCATTCTATACAACGGACAGGATTTCAATAAAGCTATAATCACTTTCACTCAAGCGTTAGAGTACGGAGAGAAATCTACCGACAATCAATACAAAGGCAGGGTAAACTTGGCAATAGCAGACACCTATGCCAATTTTTACAATAGGCCCGAAGAGCTGAATTACATTGACAAAGCAGAAAAATACTTTAGACAATCGGACAACGATAAACTTATAGATGCCGTCGTGTGCCGAAAGGGGATGGCTATGGCTAAAAATAAAGAATTTACAACGGCAAAGAACCTTCTTCTTTCTGTGCTTAATTCATCTGACAGAGAAATAAGATTAGAGGCTTTGGTTAATTTAGCATGCATAGAGGTGGAACGCGAGCCGAAAGATGCTAAAGCGGCATTAACTTATTTTAGAGAGGCGTTGAAAGAAGGTCGCCAACTTAACGTTTCGCAGTGTGCGGTTTATGCATATGTCTTAGCCGAAACGGGCTTTTCGCAAGAAGCGGAGCAAATATTTTCTTCGTTAGAAAAATTGAGCCCTAAAGCTAAAGCCGCTGCTCTCGCTTGGCAAACAAGCAGGTTGGAATCCGCAGGAGATTACAAACAGGCCTTAAATAATATAAGGTCGGTTTTAGCGTATCAAGACTCTATAGTAACCCTATCGCTTTCAAACTCAGTAGAAAAAGCCCAAAGCGATTATTTTCAAGAAAAGGCGATAGCTGTCGCGGCCAAATCGAAAAGTCGGTTTCTCACAATGCTCAGTATTGTATTGGGACTGCTTTTGGCCATAATAATATTATATACGGTCTATCGCTTAAAATTAGAAGAGGAAAGGAAAAATAGAGAAAGATTGATAGATATAAGCGACATGGCGCGTCGCCGAATAGCAGAAATAGACGAGAACGAGAGGAATTATTCAAAAAAAATAGATGCTATGCACGAGGAGGTGGAAAGCAAAGAAAAGCAGTTGGCTCAACTGCGCTGTAAATACACAGAAATGTATAAAGAACAATTCCACCGTTTGGGCAGTCTATACGAAACATACTCTATTGCAAACGGAGGGGCAGACTCACAAAGAATAGTTTATGAAAAAGTCCGCAATTTGTTGAACATAATCAATGGAGATGAAGAAGGGAAAAAAACATTTGAGGATATGATAAATGACATGTTAGATAACATAATGGTGAGTTTTCGAAAAGATTTTCCGAATTATTCGGAGGAAGAATATAGATTCATCAGCTATCTTTTCGTTGGCTTCGATGCCACATCGTTGAGTTTCATTTTCAACACCCCTTCTCTCGCAGCCGTCTATATGAGGAAGTCGCGTATCAAGAAGGCCATTCAAGAATCACAAGCCGAATTCAAAGAAAAATACCTTGAATATCTCGCATAATTTATTGGTAATCAGCGGCTTAGAAAAACATTTAACACAAATATTTTTTATAGACAAGTAATGTGCTGATATTCAGCCGGTTACACGTCTACAAAATTCTTGTTAGATTTTAAAATCTAACACGCCCCTAAAAACGGCCCTCCATGCATATGGGAGGTCGTTTTGCTTTTGCTCATTGTTAGACTATTTTTCTTCCTTTGGTCGTTTTTTTTGATTTTATTTGTAAGGCATACATAATGCGTTTTTATATAATCACTAAAAATTAATAACAATGAAAAAATCTAAGATTTTCTCAACAGCAATTGCTGTTCTTCTCTTATTTTCATATTTGCCTACAGACTCTAAAAATGTATCCTTGAAGATACTACAACCCGGAAGTCAGGATGTAACTCAACTTGTTGTGCTGGTTGATGATAACCACGCAAGCAAGCCACATGGAAGGAATCAAGTTTATATTCCAATAATAGCCTATTATGCGAGTATAAACTCTTGTATCTATGTCAATTTTACCGACTATTTGGGCGATGTTCAGGTAGAGGTGGAAAATATTGTTACCGGAGAGTACAACCTTTCCGTCATTGACGCTTTTGAAGAAATGGCTACAATTCCTCTTTCCGGAGATTCAGGACATTATGTCGTTACTTTTACCACGCCAGGTGGAACGGTATATTATAGCGAGTTTGAGGCATAATGTTGCCCTCTCCAACCTTTTGTTTTTTAAAAAATAATATCTAATATTATGATGTAAAAAATATTTATTCTCTGTCATAGGCTTTTGAAAAACCTGTCAGCATTGCAGTATTCTCCCTGCTGTATTACTCAAAGGGAAACAACAAATGTGTTTATCTAAAATTTATATGACATGAAAAAAACAATATTTTTTATTTTAAGTTTTGCTTCTATAATTTTACTAATTACTTCATGTGCAGAAAAGTTAGACATTCAAGAGGCGAATAGCGTTAAAAATACTATAACAAACGATCATTCAATCCCAATAGAAACGGCATTGTGTTCTCTGGATTCTTTTTTATATGAACGTGGCTCCGTGAAGACAAGAGGAGGGGCAGTTAATTATATAAACAATTATTTTATTGTCTCAAGAAATAGTAAAACAACAAAAGCAGCAGATAACGAATCTCCTGTTTTATATGCTGTTAATTTCCAAGATGAAAGTGGATATGCCTTGCTTTCTGCGGATGATAGGATTCCCGAAGAAATAATTGCAGTCACGGAACAAGGGAATGTTACCCCCGAAGATTTTGAACCAGTAACCGGCGACTTATTGCCTTCCGCAAATGACGATTTGTCGGTAGAAGAGTATAATGATATGGTGTCAACCGGCGTGCTCGCCTTGCAAAATAACGAGATCAATCAGCAATGTTTAGCTTATGTGGAGCAATATATTTCATATGATGGCTATAATGTTGAAGATCAGGAAAACTCATCGAGCAATGAAACTTTTCATTGGGCGGAAGTTAAATCCGTCCCGAGATTGGTAAATACGGCATGGACTCAAGAGGGCAAAGATTATCTTTTTAATAAGTATTGTCCGGAGGTAGGGCTAATAAGGAAGAAAAAGGCTCCGGTTGGTTGTGTATGCATTGCGGTTGCACAAATTATTGCTTATCACGAATATCCTTATCCCTTGACCTGTAATGGGGTAGAAATAGACTACAACGCAATAAAGCAGATCTATAGCTATGCTAATATTAATAATTACGCCGATTCTGTTAGCAGGGAAATGCTGGCTCGATATGCTATTTGTGTTAGCGGATGGTGTAGTACACAATATGGTTGCATTTTTGGAGAAAGTTGGGGATTTGCCTGGCCATCGAATGCTAAAGAATGCTTTGAGGTTTTTGGCTACAATAATGTTGAACTTAGATGGGGTTATCACGAAAGTATAATATTGCAATCGTTAGATGCTGGTTGCCCTGTTTTTATGTCCGCAATATCTGGAGTAATCAGCGGTCACGCTTGGGTAATTGATGGATATATAAAACGCAACTATGTTGCTGACTCAAACCCGAATTATGTCGAAAAAAGCCAGACATTGATTCATTGCAATTGGGGTTGGCATGGCGATTGTAACGGATATTTTACATCCGGAGTCTTTAAAACGAACGAGGCGGTTATTCCAGACCCGTTTTTAACCGCAGAACAGAAATGTAACTTTTGGTGCGGATTTAATACAATAACTTATGATAACCCGAATATTTAAAACGCTTACAGCAGGGGCGATTGCCCTTGCGGCAACATTAAACATTACAAGTTGTGATGATGTTAATGTTTCTACGCGGCAATTATGTCCGTCATATGTGGTTTGTTACGTTGAGCTTAATTCTATTGTTCTCTGGGAGGTGCAAAACACAACAAACTGCATTCTGATACACCATGGGAATGACCCTGTTGTTTATTACGCTTTAACCAGCACAGGGAAGGAAAAAGAAATGTACGATTCTTTATGTCGTAAGCATAATGATATGAATTACAACAAGTATCGTTCTTTCATGAAGAATATTCCATACGATTCTGTTACATATAACGACTGCGATTTCACATCAATCGAAATAAGTTCCGATACCGACTTTGATGAAGCTCATCCTGCCGGTACGAATCTATCCGATATGGTCCGCTTCATGTCATATTCTCCATATCCATTCATAATGAGCGGTTATAAGTCATATTTTTATTACGATTCTGCCGCACAATCCGAATCCTTCAATAATTATATGCCGTTTTATATAGGAGGAGAGGCTTTCCGAAGTGAGACCGCCGCCACCTGCTACCCCATTGATAAAATGGTAAAAGACTTGGTGCCGGAAGATTTGATTTTGGTAGGTCACGACGGCCCCGGACTTATCGGCATGCTTTGTTTTGAACAGCTTCCGTCCTCTGCCGGAGAGCACACTATCACGGTCAAAATTTACACCGATAACGACAAGGTGCTTTCGAATACCATTAAAATGACTTTCAGTCAATAAAACAGTTGTTTTTGGCGTCCGATGTACGATGTGGTAAATGAATTCAGGCTTTTTTATGTAAATCGAGTTTGAATTGTGCTGAAGGGGTTTGCAATTGAGAGATTTTTGTAAATTTGCAACACTGCTATGAAGCAATTGAAGCGGCTGTTTGTTGTAATTGCAATTTTAGTTTTGACACCGCTCACTGTATTGGCGCAAAGGGCCACGGTGAGCGGCTATATTACAGACCAGCGGACAGGCGAGACGCTCATAGGGGCAGGTTTTGTGGAGGGAGGAACGGGCGCAGTCACCAATGCCTACGGCTTTTATACCCTTACCGTTCCTAAAGGCCGGCACAGTTTCATCTGCTCATACGTGGGTTACGCCCAGCAAACCATCAACATAAATCTACAGAGGGATACAAGCATCAATATCGCCCTCGTGCCGGAGGGCACCCTTAAAGCGGCAACGGTGGTGGCCAGCAAGGATGCCGGCATAAAGAGCACCAAGATGAGCGCGATAGAGCTGCCGATGCAGCTTATAAAGCATACTCCGGTGCTGTTCGGCGAGCACGATGTGCTGAAAACAATACAACTTATGCCGGGCGTTCAGAGTGGCACGGAGGGGTTTTCGGGCATCTATGTCCGCGGAGGCGGACCTGAGGAAAATCTCCTTCTGCTCGACGGCATCTCCCTTTACAGCGCCGAACATCTCTTGGGCATTCTTTCCATCTTCCAACCGGAAGCGGTTAAAAAAGTCACCCTCTACAAAGGCTCCTTTCCCGGCAGATACGGCGGTAGAATATCTTCAATTATAGACATCCGCACAAATGACGGCAACCTCAAAGAATTTCACGGAACGGTGGGGATAGGGGCGCTTACGGATAAAATCCATCTCGAAGGGCCAATCATCAAGGATAAACTTGCCTTCAGCATAAGCGGCAGAGCCCTACACTCTTTTCTCTACACTCCAATCATCCATAGATTAGCCGATAAGCCGGTAAACTATTATTTCTACGACCTCAACGGCAAACTCACTTGGCGCATTTCCGACAAAGACCGCCTTTTCTTCAACGTTTACCACGGCAGGGACCTTTTTTATTATAAAGACTCTATTGAAGATAGTTTCCCTTTTTATAAAGATGAAGATATAGATGAGGGGATTGAGAGCAGAATGTATATGAGCCAAGCTCAAAAAATAAATATACATTGGGGCAACACCCTCACTGGCTTGCGCTGGAATCATGTGTTCAACAGCAAACTCTTCTCGAACACCACTTTGGCATACACGCGCTACAAAATGCACGTAGGGCTTGACATTATGGAAGGAATGCGGCAAAAAGATGCTACAACAGGAGAGGTGTCGGGCTACAAAAACAAATACGGCTTCGACTATAACTCCGGTATGCGCGACATTACGGCAAAAATCGACTTCGATTATAACCCAACCCCAAAGCATCTCGTTAAATTCGGAGCCGAATATGTGCGCCACACCTTTATTCCCGAAACGGCGGGCGGATTTGCTTCGGAAATGAGTTTCGGAGGGCAAAACACCGCCGTTGATACGGTGATAACTTCAGGCAATAAAATCTTGAACGGACACGAAGCGAGCGTTTATGCCGAAGATGATTTTATGCTCGGTAAACGCTTGACCTTGAATCCGGGCCTTCGTTTTGCCTTCTTCCACACTCAGGGCACCCCCTATTGGAGCCTTGAGCCTCGCATGAGCGTAAAATTCGACTTTACGGAAGATTTATCTACCAAAGCCGCCTATTCCCGCATGGCGCAATATGTGCATCTGCTTTCACCTTCTGCCATTACCCTCCCCACCGACCTTTGGGTTCCTATTACCGACAAAATAAAACCGGTCACTTCCGACCAGGTTTCGTTGGGCTTCTATTATACCGGTCTGCAAGGCTGGGAGTTTTCCCTTGAAGGCTATTTTAAATGGATGCATAATATTTTGGAATACAGGGACGGCACCTCCTTCTTCGGCAACAGCGCCAATTGGCAGAATAATGTGGAGATGGGAGAAGGCTTAGCGCGAGGCGTGGAGCTGTTTATAGAAAAAACCTTGGGAAGCACTACCGGCTGGCTCGGCTACACCTTGGCATGGAGCGACAGGCGATTTCCGGATGGAAGCATAAACGACGGCAAATGGTTCCCATACCGCTATGACCGCAGGCATAATATCTCTCTTGTGGTAAATCATAACTTCGGACGCGGGCTTAATCTTTCCGGCACCTGGACTTTCGCTTCGGGAAACACCATGACCATCCCCGAAAGGGAAACCGTAGTGCTTACCCCCGACGGCCGTATAATCGAAATGAGCTATATTTCCGGCCGAAACAATTACCGCCTTCCTCCATCTCACAGGCTCAATTTGGGCTTTTCGTGGACAAGGAAGAAAAAGCGCGGCTCCGCCGTTTGGGACCTCTCTGTCTATAATGTATATAATCAAAAGAACCCTAATTTCGTGTTTGCCGAGACTTATTCAAAGACCGGTGCTAACGGCGTTACAGAAAGCAGAGTTGAACTGACAAAACTTACTATACTGCCAATAATACCCTCAATAGGATGGACAAGAAATTTCTAATACTTTTTCTGCTTGCGGCTACGGCATGCGTTACAGAAATGGAATACAAACCCATCAGCTCGGGCAATCAGATTATCATGAATTCCCTTATGAGCGTAGGGGATGAGCAGCATGTGGTTTTTCTGGCGCTCAGCACCCCCGGCTCTGTGGAAAAAATAACGGGTGGCGCAGGTGTGGAATGTTATATAAACGGCGCTTTGGTCGTAACAGCAACAGAATATAATGTAAATCTATGGCCCGGAACATTAAATTGCATGCGCGCTTTTGCATTCGAGGCTGAGTTTAAGGCGGGAGATGAGGTGGAGATTGTCGCGGAGGCGGGCGGGCACAAAATCTCTTCTACCGTAGTTGTGCCCTCGCAAGCTGTTCTTGGCAAGGTGGATACCTTAACCGTAAATGATGATGATGAAAGCTACCTTTCTTTTTCGGTTAATATGAGCGATAAGGGTCCGAACGAAGACTATTATGAAATTAACATTAAACACAAAGCTGAAATCGAATTATACAAAGAAGGTGTTCTTATTGGAACCCAAAATTATTTGGATTACTGCTGGATAGATTGCAGCGATGATATAATTTTATCGGAAGGAAATATTGCTTCCGACGATTTCACTGAAGCTTTCACTTGGGGTTCTCAAAACTATTACGGAGCCTTCCCCGACAGGCAGTTCAACGGAAAAGATGTGGTGCTTAAACCCAAAGTGAATAAAACAGATTTTGAAATAGTTATAAATTATTCCATTGACGGAGAGAAAGCGGACAGCATATACATAATACCCTCGGCGATTGTAACGGTTTCACACATACAGGGACGTCATTATTATTATCTGAAAGCTCTTAACGAAATAATGTCGGGTAGTTTCGCAGATTTATCCTTAGAACAAATATCCATTCCCGACAACGTGAAAGGGGGTATAGGCTTCGTGGGAATAGGGAATCCCGCCTCTGTGGAAATCAAGCTCCCGTCAGGGGAAATAAAGATTGAAGATGATGGAAATTAATTCCGCCTCCATTAATCAAATCTGATTTAGATACAAATGGGTGTAAAATTCAAAGATTTTATGTAAGTTTGTGAACGTATAAATTTAACTGCTTATGAAAACACGTATCAGTCTTCCCCTTATCATAACAGTGATGTTCCTTGCCGGCGCTACTCTTTTTGCTCAAGAGGAAAAGCGTCCGCCGAGAGACCTTGTTATAGCCCAATTGGATACCGTGGGCACATGCAGCGAACTCGCCATGACACGCACCCAAGGATGGGTAATGGTTTACGACAAAGGCTGGGCGGCTTATGACGCTCCCCCTGCCTGTATGAATTTTATGCGCGCCGCAACAAGAGGCGGAATGGTAATTCGCGTATGCAGGATAACTGAAAGCGGCAACTGGTTGGTGATTGCCGGCGCCAATGCCTTCAGCTACACGGTTGCAGTACCTCAAGCCCTTAAAGACAAACTCATGGAGATGAACCAGCAGAGCAGATTCATAACCTCTGTAGATTTCAACGACTATGATGAGTGGGTGCTCCTTGCCGGAAAAGATGTATTTGCATCGGACCCCGCAACCGAGGCCTGGATTAAAGAAGGGATAAACCAGTATGGCCGTCCTCTAAGCGTCTGCCTTACGGAAGATGCCACCATAGTGGTGTTCGGCGGCGGTTATCTGTCGAGAGGTTATGTCCCTGCAACGCTTAAGGCATGGCTGGCTCAACCCCCGTTCAGAATCGACTGCGTAAGGGTATTCGGCGACTATTGGTTCATTGCAAACGGCCAAGGCAAATACAGGTGCGACCTCGGCGACGGACCGAAGTCCAACTAAAACAAGATGCTTTAGCCTACCCTGTTTACTCATTTGCACCCTGCCTGCTGAGGAGCACAATTATTTTCTCCAGCGGTGCGTCTTTCGCTAAAATCCGCTTTTCGGCATCAAGCAGATAAAGCGAGGGAATGGCGCGCACATCATAAAGAACCTCGTTGCGGATGACGAATTTATAGTCGTAGCCGTTGTACCACTTTTCGGGATAGTGCTGTATATATTCATACCAATCGTTGATTTGGTCATCTATGTAAATGTTAACAACCGCCAATCCGCCGTTATCCACCATCTCACCGAATTGCGAATTAATTTGGCTGATAATCTCTTTGCAGGAGCCGCAGCCCGGATTGGAAAAGAAAAGAAGGGTATAAGGAGCGGAAATGCCATGCAAAGTGAAGACGGAGCCGTCCATCTTGCGGGCGCTGAAATCCGGAGCGATGGTGCCGCGCTGATTAAGCGCACACACCATGGCCTCGTAGCGATAGGCCGGCCTCATATCCTCCCTTGTTAGCGGACTCTCGGCAAGCCCTTGAACAAAAGGAAGATATAAATCCTCATCCCGCATAGGAGAATTGGGATTATAAAGATAATCCGCCACCATCTGCGTAAACTGCGTATAGAATTGCGATAGAGTATCCCTCCTTTGCACCTCGCACACCCCCTCAAAAAACTTAGCCACATATTTTTGGGCATCTTTCAATGGCGCCATCCCCAAAATCGCAATATAATTGGAAAGCGCCTGCTCCAATTCCCCTCTCTTCACCCCCAACACAAAAGCGGAATCCGTCTGCCCTGTGCCGGCCAAATAACCGTCCCAATAATGGCTGCAGGTATATTCCACGCGGTCTTGCTGGTCGGTATAAGCTTCAGGTACAGTCACTTTCGGGAATGCTCGGGTTGAGGGAGCAGCTTTTTTGCCGCGAGGACCTCCGCAAGCTACCGCCAACAACAGCAAAAGCGTAGAAATTATTTTTAATCTTTTTAACACTATTAATTGAAATTAAATATTCTTACTTTAAAACGTTGACAAGGATTTTATTTGGACCGGCTCATAAAATTGCCTTATCATAAAAATTCTGCTAAATTTACGAAAATTTTAGAGAAGGCTATCCGATGACCGCTTTATACAGAAAATTATCGCTCTTCATATTTTTGATTTCAGTGAGTTTTCCGCTTTCGGGGCAATTTACCGCTTCCGGCACCGACCCTGCAAAAGTAAAATGGAGTTATATTGAAACAGCGAATTATAAAATAATCTATCCTCGCGGCCTGGACTCTTTGGCTTTTGAATATGCCAACAGTTTGGAGAAGTACTCGGCCGTATTGGGCAACACCTGCGGATATTTTCCCAACGAAAAATACCGTAAGCCTATGCCGGTGGTGCTGCATCCTTACAATTCTTACTCTAACGGCTTTGTGTCGTGGGCACCGCGCAGTATGAACTTGTTTACCACTCCCGAAGCCTATGACCCTGAAAGCACCCCTTGGATGGACCAGCTTGCCGTTCATGAGGGCAGACATGTGGCTCAAATGCAATTTGTGCGGGGAGATAGATTTTTCAGAGGGATGGAAGGCATAATAGGCGAGTTATGGGCCGGAGCCGCATCTGCCATTTGGCCGGGGCCTGTGTTTTTTGAGGGAGATGCTGTTGTAGCTGAAACCGCTCTTACCAAAGGAGGACGCGGCAGGAGCGCTCAATTCCTTGAATACTATCGGGTTTCATTCGCCGACAGCTTGTACAGGAATTTTTGGCAGTGGCGGTATTCTTCACAAAAACGTTACACTCCCGACTATTATCGCGCCGGCTATATACTCTTCGCGGGCATGCGCACCACCTTTGACGAGCCTAAATTCACCAATTATTATTATTCGCGCCTGTTCGGTAAAAAATTATATCCTTTCTATAATCTGCAGAAGAGCGTAAAAGAGGTTTCGGGCCTTAAATTCAAAGATGCTTTCCGAAAGATAGAAGAAGATTTCGGGGCGGAATGGTCCGCAAACGACTCTCTGCGAGTTCCGGAAACCTTCGGCAAAAGAGTGACTGCCGAGCCTCGCCTTTATCATCAATTCAGCAGCATCCGTCCTGCGGAAAATGGCCTATATGCCACAAGAAGGGGGCTTTCGCTGCCGGAAGAGCTCGTATTTGTAGGCTATGGCGGAAAGGTCAAGCGACTCAGCGCATTCAGTTCTCTCCATTCCAGACTATCAGGCGACTACAAAAACGGCCTTTATTGGACTGAATATAGGGCCAATCCGCGCTGGGAACTCAGTTCCACCTCTGTTCTGCGAAGCTACAATGGCACTAAAATCACCCTTGCGAAAGGAGAGCGCTATTATAACCCCATGCGCAGAGGAGACAGCATCTCGCTTACATCTTATCTTCCCTCCGGCGAAATGGGCATTGCCGTTTTAGATGCCAAAACTGCTTCTCAAAAGGCATTTTTCCGTTCTCCCGATGGGCTTCAACCTGTGGAAAGCGTTATTAATAATAAGGAACTCTACGCCTCCGGCATAAGCTCCGATGGTTTTGGAATTTACCGTCTGCCCGATTGGGAATGCGTGTTAGGCCCATCCAATGTGATGATTAAGGGGCTCTTTGAAAAGGACGGGGCGCTTTGGTTTACCTGCGACCTCAGCGGAGTAGATGAACTCTATTCTTTTGATGTTTCTTCCGGCACTTTGCTGCAGCGCACATCAACCAAATTCGGCGCAGACGACTTCTGCTTTACCGATGGAAAAATGTATTTTACCCAACCCGGAGTAAAAGACAAAGCCATTTATTGCATTCCGGAAGATTCTCTGTTGAGTCGCAAAGTGGTTTTCGAACCTCTTCCTAGACCCCGCGCCGACAAGCTTTCCGCACAGGAAATAATGAAGCCGCAAGAGGATTTTGTAGCCCAAACGAGCAGGCCGAAAAACTATTCCAAATCTGCAAATTTGTTTAAATTCCACTCTTGGGCTCCTTTGTATGTAGAATACGACATTACGAGAACTATGGCATACGATCAAACTTCGATGCCTGCCCTGCCCGGAGTTTCTTTCTGGTTTCAAAACGACCTTTCCTCCTCCTACGGCCAAGTGGGAATTTCTTACGGACCTCATATAAATGCTGAAAATAAAATCACCTGGCGCCCTGCTGCACACGCTCAGTGGGTTTATACGGGCCTGCTTCCCGTTTTGGAGGTAAAGACTCACTTTAATCGCAGGAGCGCCGTGTACAATAATTTCAATATTGAAAAAACACCCGAGAATCGCATTGTGGCTACATCAGTGACACAAGTCTTGGAAAAGCCCTATTTCGAACTCGCCCTCGGCAGTTATCTCCCCTTATCTTTCTCCTCCGGAGGATGGAGAAGAGGAATAATCCCATCTTTCTTTTTAACCATCAACAATGATGAATTCAGACTTATTACTGAAGAGAACATAAGGATTTCGCAGCATTTTGAATACAAAAGCAATATGGGTCTGTTCACCAATATTGGGCTTAAAGCATACACAATGCTACCCACGCCGTCATCGTGCATTTTCCCCCGCTGGGGCATAGGCGGCGAAATGGTTTTCATGGATTATCCCCTGATGCGACAGACTTACGGCAAAGTGGCGGCGGGCGGCTTATATACATATGTTCCGGGCATTCTGCGCACGCACGGTCTGCGCCTTGCCGCATCTACATCGATGAATTACGGTAGCGACTGGAACCGGACTTTTAAATATTCCGCCTCTGCCGAATACGCCATGCCCTTCCTTGCCCTCGATTGGAGCGGGCTTTCCCCATGGTTTTATGTAAGGAATTTTGAACTGAGGGGCTATTTTTCGGTTGATAATACTATAGTGCAACCACGTTTCGGAGGGGAAATCAGCACCGCCCCCCAAGCATACTTCGGGGCATCGCTTGCAGTACATCTCGGCAATTTCCTCTGGGTGCCTTACGACACTCTCTTGGGTATAAAATATCTCTACAACCCCATCAACGAGGCTTTATCGGGCATTTCGCTTATCTTTTCGGTAGATTTATAAAAGGGGCGTGCCGCAAATAGCGCAGTTTGGCCTTTCAAATTTCGGGAAATAACGCAGTTTAGAAGTCAAAATCTTCTAAAATAACGCAGTTTAGAAGTCAAAATATCGGGAAATAGCGCAGTTTGATTGCTAAAAAATTGACTTTTAGTGCAGTTATTGTGGTATTTTTCCATATATTTGCATAGAATCAATAAAATATAGTTATATGACTTCATTTGATTTAGTAAGAATTCTAAGCGATCAGAAATCAGAGCTTGAACAAATTGATGTTTCTCAATTATGCCCGAGAAAAGAAGAGGCGCAGTTTGAACTTGAAAGCGACCTTGCGCAGGTTGTAATCGGCGTAAGACGGAGCGGAAAATCTATGCTCTGTCTTAAAGTGCTCAAGGAGTCCGGAAAAACATTTGGATATGTAAATTTCGATGATGAGTTACTTGCTGACCTTAGTAAAAAAGACCTGCATACCGTTCTTGAAGCGGCATATATGGTTTATGGGGACTTTGACTATCTCTTCCTTGACGAAGCGCAGAATGTCCCCGGGTGGCATCTGTTCGTCAATAAGCTTTTGCGGCAGAAAATACATATCATAATTACCGGCTCCAATGCTAAACTATTGAGTAGCGATCTTGCTTCGCATCTTACAGGACGATATAACGAAATTACATTGTATCCGTTCAGTTTCGAAGAGTTCTGTATTATGAAAGGCCTTGACACAAAAAACATGACTACAAAAAATCAAGCTTTCATAAAGGCGGCATTTGAAGAATATTTAAGAAATGGAGGATTCCCTGAAACATTCAAACTCAAGAACAAGCGAAAATATATGTCCTCGCTCCTATCTGCCATCATAAATAAAGACATTGCGAAAAGGTTCCGAATCCGCTATCCGAAGGCTCTGGAAAATATGGCAAACTATATTATAGACAATTTCTGCCAAGAAGTAGTCCCGTCCACTTTGGCAGAATTGTTCGGATTCGGCTCATTTCATACGGCAGAGAACTACTACTCTTATATGAAACAAGCTTTTTTGTTTCAAGGTATTCACAAGTTCTCGTTCAAAAGCGCACAGAGAATTAGAGGCGAAAAAGCCTATCTGGTAGATGTGGCTTTCCAATCGGAAAGAGAAGACACACTTACCTCCGAAAATCTGGGATTGCGATTGGAAAACATTGTTTACATTGAATTGCTGAGAAGGTATAAGCAGCAGAATCTTGATGTTTTTTATTTTCGTGACGACTTCGAGGTCGATTTCGTAATAGTTGATAAAACTAAGATTCTTGAGCTGATCCAAGTCACATTTGTAATGGACAAGCCCTCCACCAGAAATCGAGAAATAAATGGTCTTAAAAAGGGTGCAGAGCGACTGAATTGCGAAAACCTTACTTTAATTTCTCTGTCCGAAAGAGGCACAGAAGAATATGAGGGACACAAAATCAACAAATATACGATTGTTGATTGGTTGCTTGGAAATCAGATTTAAGTTTTACTGTGGAGTAAGTTGTGTAAATAGTAAAATATTTTACTATTTTTGCGGTTGACTTTTGTTTCTAGGACTTAAACTTTGAGCTGATGAAAGCAACCAAGAAGAATTCTGATATTTCAAAATTATGGAAAAGCGAAGACTGGCTGGCTTGCTGGCTGGGCTTCATTGTAATAGCCATAGCCATTGTGGCTGTGCTTACAAAGGCATTCGATTTTTCCGCTGTTAAATTTGCAACCTGGACTTGGGGTGAGCAACTTTCAGATGCAGCCGCAGCCAAAGTGGTTCCTTTGGGGCAACAACTTGGAAACCTGGCTTTCTGGATTAAGACTCTCCGCACCTTCCTTGTGCTTGCCGTCCTCTTTACCATAGGCGTCAAGCTTCAGGGCGAAAAAGCCAAAGACTATGTCCCCGCATTCATCGCCCTCTTTGTAATTTCATTGACAGTGCGCATGATAAGTGCGGAATTCACCCTCAACCGCTATCTCGAATGGGCTTTCTGGGCCCTTCTAATCGGCCTTCTCATCTCCAATACCGTAGGCATTCCCAAATGGCTCAAGCCCGCCATCCGCACCGAGTTTTATATTAAAACCGGACTTGTAATCATGGGCTTCAGCGTGCTTTTCAGCAATATCGCCAAATTCGGCCTTTACGGAATCGCCATCGCTTGGGTGGTTACTCCAATTGTAATTATCTGCATGTATTGGTTTGGAACCAAAGTATTGAAGATGCAGGACAAGAGCCTCGTGATTACCCTGTCTTCGGCCACTGCGGTTTGCGGAACTTCGGCCGCCATAGCCACGGGGGCTGCATCCGGCTGCAATAAAAAAGACCTCTCCATCGTGATTTCCATCTCCATCATCTTTACCATTCTGATGATGGTATTAGAGCCCGTCATTCTTAAGGCATTGGAAGTACCCGAAATTATGGCAGGCTCGCTTATAGGAGGCACGATAGATTCCACCGGCGCTGTGGCTGTTGCCGGAAGCACCTTCGGAAGCGGCAGCGTGGCCGAAAAGTCTGCTGTGCTGGTGAAGATGATTCAAAATATCCTTATCGGCTTTGTGGCCTTCTTCGTCGCCATCTTCTTTGCTACCAACGTGAATAAGCAGGAGGGTGAAAAAGTGGGCCCCGGTGAAATCTGGCGCCGCTTCCCCAAATTCATAATCGGCTTCTTCGCAGCATCTTTGGCGGCATCTTTCATAGTCCAACCGCTTGCTGGTCCGGAAGGCATAGGCGCAATAAACAAAGTGCTTGACCAATACAAGAACTGGTGCTTTGTGCTCGCTTTCACCAGCATCGGGCTCGATACCAATTTCAAGGAGCTGATTAAGCGGCTGCAGGGAGGAAAAGTCGTATGGCTTTATGCGATAGGTCAAACCTTCAATATCATCCTTACCTGGGCTATGGTATGGTTTGTTCTTTCGGGAAGATTCTTCCCCATCCCTGTACTTGACTAATAAAGCTAAAAAACTATTCCGCGTGATAACCGCAGTGTTTTGCATTGCGGTTATTATCGCTTGCATTTACATCATGGTGAAGGGAATAGGTCTTTCCGACGACCTTGACTTCGGCGCCGGAGCATATTATTATGCCGACATCCCCGAATTTTACGAAACCTTCGGGGTAATGGATGCTTTCAAGCCGGCCCTGCCATATATTGTGTATGTGCTGATTTTCCTCGCCTGGGGAGTGCTGATGTATCTCCTTTGGAAATGGGTGGATAAGAGGTAGGGGGAGATTATTCTTCAATGTATTTTAGCCAGCGTTCAAGCGCTGCATCAAAATCGGCTCTTTGTTGTTCTTTAAGTTTATCCTCTTCGGTTTCGAATCTGCTGCCGAAACCCCATCCATGGCCGCCTTTGGTGTAGATGTGCAGTTCTCCCGGAACAGAGTTGCGCAGAAGAGCCTGATAATACACGATGGAATTGTTGGGGTCGACTACTTTATCATCCTGACTTAATGCGATAAACGCAGGCGGAGTAGACGGCGTGACTCTTTTTTCCAAAGAATAATAGTCAATCAGTTCCTGACTCGGATTAGCCCCGATAAGGTTTTTTTTCGTTCCTCTGTGTGATATTTCCGTAAAAGAGATGACGGGATAAATCAGAATGCTGAAATCCGGTCTGGTATCGGCATCAACAAATAGAGTGGATGCGGAAGCGGCAAGGTGACCGCCGGCAGAAAAACCGGCCACTCCAATCTGCCTAACCCCCCAGGACTTTGCATTTGCCCTGCAATAGCGAATCGTATTTTGAACATCCGTAAGAGGGACTTTGTGATGCCCGTTCGGCAGTCTGTACACCACAACGCAGGCTGCAATGCCTCTTTCAAGAGCCCATGCGGCCATTTTCTCTCCTTCATGATAAGACCACACGTTTTGATACCCCCCGCCGGGGCAAATCACAATCATTTGACCATTGCATTTTTTCGGAAGGTATATGTTGATAAAAGGGTCGGTTACATATTGATAAACATGCTCATGAATTTCCTCCATAGGTTCAGTTATCATATTGCTTTCACCGGGGCCGAGCGCAATACCGGTTTTGCCTGTCTGTCCATCCGGATACAATCTCAATGTCATTGATGGCTTTGGAAGACTATACCCTAAAGCGCAAATAAGTATTGTTATTGCCAGGGTTAGGATTCGTTTGTTTTTCATAATGAAGTTTTTAGAATCACAATTCTACAAATATAATAAGAGCAGCCAAATGAATATACCCCAAATGAATCAATATTATCCATTATTTAGTCATTTGATTTAAAAGAAGATGGATTATTTCCGGATGCTAAAATTATGATTGTTTATTACATATTGATTTATTGTCACAACTTTAGTAAAAACNNTATATTTGTATGTTATGGCAGAAGAAAGCGTACGAGTGCGATGCTCTCGCTGCGGAGGCGAGGAGGAAATGCCCGCCTATAGCATTATAAACACTAAAGAACATCCCGAACTCAAACAGCAGCTATTGGAGGGCAAACTCTTCATTTGGAACTGTTCCCGCTGCGGTACGGACAATTTAGTCAAATACCCGCTTTGGTATCACGACCCCGAGCAAAAGTTGCTTTTGTGGCTCTCTGACGGCATTCCCGAAGTGGAGGCCAAGATGATAGAGATTATTGCTGAAGAAGAGGGCCTGCAAGATTATACCGCCCGCATTGTGGATACGCCCGGGGAGATGATGGAAAAGATAAAAATTTACGATGCCGGCTTGGAAGATATTCCTATGGAAATCTGCAAATATGTTATAACTCAGGAGCTTGGCAAAGAGGTGGATTTTAAGTTTTTCCGGATGGAAGGGGCCGACCATCGCATTTTGCTCACTTATCCAGAAAACGGTGAAATGCAGGTTTTGGGCACTAACTTCAGCGTTTATGAAGATGCGGCCGGAATAGTACGGCGCAATCCAGACCTTTCGGTCGAGGGCCTTGTACGGGTAGACAGCAAATGGCTCTCGCATCATATTCGATAAATTATTAATTCTCAATATTATGAAAGAAAGAATACACACTAAATTCAAAGAACTCTTCGGAGACGGCGGTAGAATCTTTGCCTCTGCCGGACGCATCAATCTGATTGGCGAACACACCGATTATAATGGCGGTTATGTGTTCCCGGGCGCCATAGATAAGGGCATAATGGCGGAAATCAAGCCCAACGGAAAAGACAAGGTTCGCGCATTTTCTCTCGACTACAACGCCGAGTGCGTGTTCGGCCTGAATGAGGAAGACAAGCCGGAAGAACTGTGGGCTCGTTATATCTTCGGCGTTTGTCGCGAAACCATAAAGCGCGGCGGTACCGTTAAAGGTTTCGATTGTGTGTTTGCAGGAGATGTGCCCTTGGGGGCGGGACTTTCTTCCTCTGCCGCTTTGGAAAGCTGCTTCGCTTTTGCCATCAATGAACTGTATCAGAATGGTATAGATAAATTTGAATTGGCTAAGATAGGCCAAAGCACCGAGCACAATTACTGCGGTGTGAAGTGCGGAATAATGGACCAGTTTGCCAGCCTTTTCGGAAAGAAGGACCATCTTATTCTCCTCAACACTAAAACCTTGGAACACAAGTATTACCCATTCAATCCCGTCGGCTATAAATTGGTGCTTATAGATTCCAAAGTAAAGCACGAGTTGGCTTCCAGCGCTTACAACAAGCGCCGCGCTTCCTGCGAAAATGCAGCCAAGGTCATCAGTAAAAATCATCCCGAAGTGGAGTTTTTGAGCGATGCCAAACGTATATGGCTTGAGGAGGTGAAAGGACAAATCCCTGCAGAAGATTTTTTGAGGGCTCAATATGTGATTGGCGAGATGCAAAGGGTTTTGGATGTATGCGATGCCCTTGAGCGCGGTGATTATGAAACCGTAGGAGAGATGATGTATCAAACGCATTTCGGCTTAAGCCATTTGTATGAGGTTAGCTGCGAGGAGCTGGATTTCCTCAACAAGCTTGCCCGCAAGATGGATGTATGCGGTTCTCGCGTAATGGGTGGCGGTTTCGGCGGCTGCACCATCAATCTTGTGAAAGATGAGCTTTACCAGCCGTTTATAGATGCTGCAAAGAAAGAATTTACAGCAAAATTCGGCCACGAGCCCATGGTATACGATGTTGTAGTTAGCGACGGAGCTCGCGAAATCAAATAAAAAACAGGATAATGATCGCTCACGCCTGCAAGGTAGCGTGGGCCGGAAAAAGTACGGCGGGGTTTTACTCCGCCGTAACTGTCTTTGACAGACAGCTGCGGCAACGCCATGATATACTCTCTCCCCACCAAGCCCTCCAAAATCGGGCATCCGTCTATCTTCTCCCATCTTCCCTGAAACTTTATGGTGCCGGGAACGGCATAGAGCTTCGCCATATCATGGCTTTCGGGAAAGGAGCGATTGCATAGCAAAGTATTGTTCTTCGGCCAAGCCTTTCTTCCGTTATCAGCCTGCAGTTCCTTGCTAACTTTAGGCTCCCCTATTCTATCAACCTTAAGCGCCCCTGTCTTGCCGGCTTGCGTCTCCTTTATATTACAAATTTGCAAATTAGCTGGACTCTCTACCTCTTCATTGAAGTCGCCTATCGCCATTATCTGGCCTACCCCTTCCGCCTTGAGCGAATCTACAAGAAATCGCAGCCTGTCCATGGCTGTTTGGCGTTTCCCTTGCGAGCTCTTGCCAAGCTTGGAAGGATGATGATTTACGAGAATGGCCAGCGGAGTATTGCTTGTTTTGCCTTCATTCATCATTGAGTTTTCGTTACGTTGTTCCAAAACCGCAAGCAGAATATCGCGAGTGGGTATTATATCCCCTGAGTTGTCGTAAAGATGGCAAGGTTTGGAAGAATGCAGGCGAAAGCGTGTGCGGCGGTAAAGAAGGGCGCAGTCTATGCCTCTGCTGTCCGGCGAATCGTAATGCACTATGGAATAATCCGCTTTGCGAAGGGGAGTTGTATAAATAAGGGCCTTTAACACATCTATACTGCCGATTTCAGCAAATCCCACAATATCCGGCAAGCCTCCGAAATAATCTCCCGAAAGAAGAATAATCTTAGCCACAGCGGCGCATTTGCTATAAAAACGCCTCTTGCTCCAATTATGCCCCTCAAACTCCCCCTCCCGGAAAAAATTCTCCACATTCCAAAACATCACCCTTAGGGCGTCCTCTTTTGCGGGCGCTATTGCAGATTCAGCTTGAGTGTTCTCCGGACAAAGACTATCAATATTCTCTGCAATGCCGGGCTTCGCGCGAGTAGTGACATTACTATCGATATGCTCTGTAAACGCCGTTTCCTGTCTGGTAGAGGACCTACAATCGGCTTGTCCGGCAGGCGCAGATCCCGTTTGGTCAAAGCAGCTCGAAGCGACGGCGCTAAAGGCAGTAATGGGCGAGACTGATAAACACCCAAAAAACAATATCAACACTAAACGAATCATGCCCCGAATATGCGGCGATTTTTATTTTATTCACTTCAAAAACAGAAAATTGTTTTTTTATCTGTAACTTTGTGCCCTTAAAAAAACAGAAATGAGCCTAAAATGTGGAATAGTGGGCCTGCCCAACGTTGGTAAATCCACTCTTTTCAATTGCATAAGTTCCGGTAAAGCACAAGCCGCCAACTTTCCTTTTTGTACCATTGAGCCCAATCTGGGCATCACTAATGTGCCCGACCGCAGATTGGATGCGCTAAGCGAAATCTGCAAGCCGGAGCGCACCATCCCCGCAACTGTGGAGATTGTGGATATCGCCGGCTTGGTAAAAGGGGCAAGCAAAGGAGAAGGTCTTGGAAATCAATTTCTTGCAAATATCCGCGAATGCGATGCTATTCTTCACGTGCTGCGTTGCTTCCAAGACGATAATGTGGTGCATGTGGATGGCTCGGTTGACCCTCTGCGCGACAAAGAGGTGGTGGATTTGGAGCTCCAAATTAAAGACTTGGAGACGGTTGAGCTTCGCATAAGCAAGGCCGAAAAGGTGGCCAAACTCGGCGACAAAGAGGCAAAAAAGACTTTCGAAATGCTGAAGCGTTATAAGGCCGCCCTTGAGCAAGGGCAAAATTGCCGCAGCGTGGCTCTCTTGAATGATGAGGAAGAGCATATCGCCAAGGGCTTGTTTCTGCTTACCAACAAGCCGGTTATGTATGTTTGCAATGTAGATGAGGCCTCCGCCTCCAAAGGAAACGCATATGTAGAGGCTCTGCGCAAGGCAGTTGCGGAAGAGAAGGCCGAGATTTTAGTGATTGCCGCCAAGACGGAGAGCGAGATTGCTGAAATTGAAGATTTTGAGGAGCGCAAGATGTTCCTGGAGGATTTAGGTCTTCAAGAATCCGGAGTTGTCCGCCTGATTCAAAAAGCCTACCGCCTGCTCGGTTTGCACACCTTCTTCACTGTCGGCTCTGATGAATGCCGAGCCTGGACTATCCGCATAGGCGATAAAGCCCCTAAAGCCGCAGGCACAATACACACCGACTTCGAAAGAGGCTTCATACGCGCAGAAGTGATAAAGTACGATGACTTTGTTACCCTTAAATCGGAAAGCGCCTGCCGTGCCGCCGGAAAACTCTCCACCGAAGGTAAAGACTACACAGTCCAAGACGGCGATATAATACACTTCCTCTTTAACGTTTAGTGCATAGTGCTGCGAAGGCGAACGCTTCAAAGTTCCAAGCCCGAAAAAGCAAGTTGTAGTTGATAAAGTACTCTCACAGCATTTACCCTTGAGCGCGTTGCAGTGCTCGATAACATTTAACATCCATAATAATTTACCTTTTTTGGTAAACTTTTTTTAGGACGAGACATCGAGCGTAAAATGTAACTCTCTGATTATCAGCGAAATCATGAAAGAACACCTGAAAATTTGGCTGACCTTGTTTGATGATCTGCCTCATTATCAACACTTTCCATTTTACGCTCGAATTGCGGATTGCAGGCGGGAAGGCCTTAGGGCAACTTTTCAGGCTGAAACACAGAGAAAAGGATGCGCGGACAGCAGTCAAGGCGCCTTTACGTTAAGCAGAGCTAGAGAGCTGACGAGAAAGCCAAGCGGCTTGTCTTGCAATCAGTAACTTATCCCAAGCCTTGGCGATTGCTCAATGCGAAGGGCTTTGAGGAGCGGCGGATAGTCGAGCGACCGGAGGGCTCCGCCTCGTGACGGCGTGTGTCTGACGACCGTTATGGAGCGAAGCGACATAAAAGGGAGGAGTTAGCCGTCAAGGAGTCCGCAGGAAGCGAGCAGCCGCGACGAAGCCGCCCTCTGTGTTGAGCAGGCGGCAGGGCAGTGTGGCTGATATGAAAAAGCGCCCCAAATAGGGACGCTTTTATTTCTTAAAAGAAAAGGCTTGTCTAGAAGAACTTGTCGCGATTGTCTTTTACGTCGTAAATCTCACTCATTACCGGAAGCACCATCTGAGTGCTGTACTGAGCCTTCTGACGGGCCTGAGCATCTGCATCCTCTTCCGTGAAGAAACTGCCCGTGCTGCGGGAATTCACGCGGACGATATAAGTTGACCTGCCGCCCGCAACGGGACCGCATACCTTACCGTCCTCTGCCGCAAAAGCAGCTCCCACAAGAGCGGGATCAAAATTAGCGGCAAGGGTGGAGAAGCTGAGGTCCGGCGCATTGACAACGCTGGTGCCGAGAGCGTCTGCCATCTCCTCAAGCGTGCTGAGTCCTTTTATCTTTTCGGCTATTTCCGCCTTTCGAACTTCAGCCAACTTATCGGAATAGAGCTTTTGGCGTATACTCTCTCCTACCTGTGAAAGAGGTGCGGGGCCTTCCTTGTGAACCGTCTTAACTGCAACAATAAAGAAATAATTATTGCTCACGGTGATAATGTCAGATGCTTTGCCGGACTTAGAGTCGAAAACCCAACGGGTAACTTCCTTGGCTTGGTCGATGGAGCCGTAAGAAGAGGTGCCTTCATTTACATTCAAACGATGCGAATAAACACCTAAAGAGTCAACGGCCGCCTTATAGCCCTCATAGCTTTTGCCTGCGATTGAAGCGAACCTGTTGGCCTGCGCGTAATAATCGCCGAAGGTCTCCTTGCTTGCAATGGATGCCCTTTCGAGAATAGCCACCTGCTTTTTGAGCACGGGAGCGGTCTTTTTGGAAACCATAACCACATGAGTGCCGTATTGAGTGTTGATTACCATAGGCTCGCCTACCTTAGCGGTTATCACACTCTCAAAGCCGGGAATCATATAGCTTTGCGTCATCCAGCCGATATTGCCCATTTCACCGTCAGCGGCGGAATTTTGGTCGATAGAATACTGAAGTGCCAGATTGGAGAAATTGCCTCCGCGCTTAATCACGCCTATAAGGCTGTCAGCCGTTTCTTTGGCGTTCAAATCCTGAAGAAGGATATGCTTTACATATACGGAGTCCGAAATATTGGCGGTATCCATCACGCGGACTGAGTAAAAAATATTGTCGTTGTCGGTATAGATAGGAGATGGGGCGCTTGTTTTGGCGCCGGCAACATAAGCATCCAAATCTTCATTGATGCTTTTCAGTTCCCCTGCCTTATACCAATAATTGCTTAACTGACGATCGGAATTGCGGGAAAGGAACGCCTTCATATTGGTGGTGGAAGCAAACTCGTCATAAACGGCGGTAAGTTTCTCATTAGCGGCCGCAATATCTTCTGCCGAGGGAGTCACTTCAAACACAACATATTCTATGTCCCTATTGGCCCTCTGCTCGAAGAAATTCTTATGACGTTTATAGTATTTCTTAACCTCAGAAGATGAAACATTGATTGTGGTATCCTCGACGAAAGGATAATCCACGCTGATGTAGTCTACGTCCGCAGTTGTATTATTGGCTGCCATCATGGCTGCCTTTTCGAGACTGTTCAGATAATAGGATTCTGTGAAGAGCGAGCCGTATTTGGAATAATACTGCCCTGTATTGATGCTGTTCTGAACATAATTCCAATATGTTTGAAGGCGGCCAGTTTCATCGGCGGGAACCTGATTTTGAACAAAATCCACAAGCACTTGGGGGTCGTATCCCTCCCTTCCGGAGAAAGATTGGAGGATGATTGGGGATGGGTTATTGCCCATCGTAAGGTCCAAGAGTTCTGCTTTGCCTACGGTGATGCCCGCATTTTTGGCGTTTTTAATAAAAAGATATTTGTCTATCTGCTCCTGCCATGCGGCGTCACGGATTTGTTTTTGCTGGGCCTCGCTTTGTGCGCTTGACCCCGTCATCATCTCGCTTATCAAAGTGTGGCGCTCGAGATCGGCCGAATAATCGGTATAATGGATTGACCTGCCGGCGATTCTACCCACATCATACTTGCTGGAAATGCCATGGATAACGCTTTCCAAGGTGCCCGGATCGATAATGAAAGACAAAAGGGCCAAGCCGATGATGATGGATATCGCCAAGCCGAATTTTACACGGATTTTTTCTAATACCGCCATAATATCTTAGTACTTATAATTATTAATAATCAAATGGACTGCGAATTTACTAATTTTATTTTATTTATCGCTTAAAAATCAACACATCAGGACTTAAGAGGCGCTGTTTCTACCGCTTTCGGAGCAAAGGCCCTATGAAATTCACGGAATCTATCCTGACCAAGGTGGTGTCTCTGTCCATTATCCCGTAACTATTGAAGGGATTATGAAGTATGGCATTCCGGGCGTGGTCATCACTGCGCATGCCTATGCCCTGCATATAGCCATCAGGCGAATACATCTGCACATAGCAGTCGGTATAGATTTCCTCCTTGCTCTGATCCCAGAAAAGAGTATCCGTCTCCATAGTTTCCTCTTTCAATACATTATGCACTATCACATTGCCGTAGGCCTCCCAAACTTCTTCATTGTTCCTGTGCCGCCCCTTCTTGGTAACGTGACGGGCATTATCGGCCACAATAATGGTTTCCAGAAGCCCTTCCTCGGTATAACCATAAAGCGAAAGCCCTTTCGGGAAACTCTCGTAAGTCATTGTGTCGTTGTCGTAACGCTCCATAACCGGAGCCTCCAAGCGCATGCTCACATAGCCGTTCTTGCTTTGTACGGCAAACATATGATCAAGCGTTTGAATCGGTGTTTGGGACAGGTCCAGCGATTCGGCCTGACGGAGTTTGCCGCTGCACGATAAAAACAGGACAGCAAGCGCCGAAGCGCCTGCTATCCTGAATAATATATTGCCTTTGCGGCTCACTTTAATTTTGAGTGCGTACCGTAGTGGTCGCAGACATGCCGCTGCAATTCACAGTATATGCCTGACCATTGGTGAGGTTATACATGAAGGCCTCTGCGGCTTGCGGATAATAGCGCGAATACTGGGCAATCAGGCGGTTTGCCTCTTCGGCAAGTGCCTCATCAGCAGCGGCTGCCTTGCGCAGATTATCCACTGCTACCCAAAAGTTCGCCCGTGTTTGAATCTCATCGCCGCCGCAACTTATCAAGCCCCAAACCTGACCGATGAGGAAATAGCACTTGCCGGCTATTGAGGGGTCAAGATCCATCGCTGCGCGGGCTGCTGCGCTTGCTCTGGCAAAGCGGGCGTTCTTAAAGCAGAAAGTTGCAAGCTCGTAGCTGTACTCTGCATCGGTCATAGCATCGGAATCATCATATTCGATAGCTTCTTCCATATATTTAACGGCCTCATCATAATTATTGCGGGCAGCGTTCAATTTATAGAGGAAGTAGGCAGAGTTATAATTAGGCTCTAACCTGTACATATTGGTTGCGGCCTGAATATAAAGGTCGTTATTCTGGCAATCCTCGGTTATGGACATCATCTTTACTATGTTCTTCGCAAGATTGAGGTCTTCGGGAGAGGCCTCAAAGCGGGGAGAGAAAAGACGAATGAGGTCATCGCAGCTGGCTATCTTGCTGCTTATGAAGAGGGTTTCGAGGTCGGTGCGAACTTTTTGGTTCTGTTCGGCATCGGAGCTGCTCTTCGGCTTTGTTTCATCAAGGAAGGCAAGATTGCGCTGATAGCAATTAATGACATCTTCTGCTCCAAGCGTGCCGTTATTGTAGAGGTCGATGGCCGCTTGAAGATTAAAAAGAAACAGCGAGGCTCTGGTGCGGCTCTTATTGGCTGCAATTATTTCGTTGAATTCCTTATAGAGGCGGGCAGGATCGTTTGTTATATAGTTTGCGAGATCCAGACCCATGTTGTTGAGACTGGTAACGGCGTTTTTCGGCCAAGCCTGGGCGCGTACGCGATGGATGGTTAAAAGAGAGTCGATTAAGGCCTCTTTGTAAACCTGATTATTGGCATTTGCGGAAATGAGCCTGCGCAAAAGCGAAGTGCCGTCTATAAGCATAGTCTGGTTTGCCGTAGGCGGGCATAACTTATAGGCCTTGCGCCAATTGGGCAAAGCATCATCATAAGCTTTCTGCTTGTAATATTCCCTGTAATAAGATAAATACTTAAGACATTCTGCGCTGTCTTTTCCATACTTTCCCTGCGCAAAGAGGCTGCCTGAAACGGCCAGCAAGAGGGTTAAAATTGCGATTATGATTTTTTTCATAATGTTATTGTTTTTTAAGTTCCTAATCATATCTGGGCTGCTGGAACCAAATGTCGAAGAGATTTACTCCGAACGTGAACTTTATAAAGTTCTCGCGTACCAGACTGCCTGTGAAAGGTCCCCTTCTTCCGGCGTCCAAGGTGATGGACAAGCCGTTGTACCAACGGAATACGGGAAGGGTCATTCCGAAAGTTATGCCGACTGTGTTTACCTTTTGGCCTGCTACTGCATAATATTCATTATTGTAGTAGGCTCCGGCCCGATAAGCAATGCGTCTGTAATAATAACGCACATCATTAAGGTTTGGAACATACTCCATACCGAGCCTGTAGCTTTCTTTTACAGAGTTTACAAAGGGCTGTTCGGCATCGCCGATACTGAATCCCTTTGCATAATCCATACCTGAATCTCTCCAATCGGACCTGCTATAATTGAATTCCGCCCTGAATTTGTCGGCATAATTGAGCGAAATACCAAGATTCAATTCATCTGCAAGCCTTATCCCTGAATCATTTCCAAGAGTGTCGGCGTAAGAAGACGGCAGGGATATATTCTGCACGCTTCCCGCAGAATAGAATTTGCCCTCGTTAAAACCGCGCACTTTGGCGGCGAAGCCGTAGGTGGCGCCGAAGCCGAGGCGCAATTCCTTATTCAAAGGCTGTTCGTATTGAAGTCCGAGCTTGCCCGTAAAGGCATTGAGGATTAGAGTATAATAGCTTTGCGCCTCATTATAGCCCGATGACAAAAAATTCTGTACTGCATTCTTTTCTATCTTACCGAAGATATAATCTGCTTCCGCTCCAATCGAAAACCTTTTCCACAAATCTATCGCCACTCCCCCATACGCATTATAAAGGCTTCCCAAGCCCGAATGCTGATATACCACCACTCCGTTTTCGGCATCCACATGATTATAAGTCAAACTGTATCCAACGCTGCTGTAAGGCCTTAATCCAAGCACTCCGGCAAGTTTGTTCCATATAGGAAACGAAACGGCAAATCCGCCTATATTGGTAAGATTGTTGGCGCTGTTTCTTTTTATTCCGTTATAATCCTGCGAATACAGGGTGTTTTTGTTGAAAAGCGAAAAATCCACCATGAAAGCCAATGAGTCCCTGACCGCAATGGCTGCCGGATTTACAGTATTAAGATACCTGCGGTTCCGGCTTGCAACGCCCACTCCGCCCATGCCGGCATTGTAGGCAGAGGAAGTACCGCCAAAAAGGTCTCCCACCCCGAAAATGGAATATGGGGTATAGGAAAGGTATTCCCCCTCTTGAGCAAAGGCGGCGGTACAAAAGAGCAGGCCCGCTGCTATCAAACTACATATTCTTTTCCACATAATCGTCTGTCATAATTGCCAGGCCGGCGAGTACAAGCTGGCTCATTACAAAAAGCGAGTACTTCATGCGCTTGGCGAAATATATTGCATCACCGCCGGTAAACACTATTATATTGTCGGGCAGCCGGCGTATGTAGCCTTCAATTTCAAACATTATGCCCGAAATTACTCCGGACTCTATCGAACTCTCCAAAGAATTGCCTTCTTGAGGGAATCTATTGGGGGTGTTTATAAGCGGCAGCGATTTTGCATAGCGATTCAGGCTCTTGAAGCGGGTGCGGCAGCCGGGGGAGATATTTCCTCCGCGATATCTGCCGTCGGAGCCCACCAAATCGATGGTAAGAGTAGTTCCGAAGTCGAATACGGTGCAAGGTTTTCCTTTAAAAAGATGCCTTACCGCCATAATGGAACAAGCGCGGTCGTAGCTCAGATATTCGGGGATACCGTAGCGTTGAAGGTAGTCGGGATGGTTACTGTCGAGCAACATCAAATGACGGCATTCTCCTTTCAGAACGCTCTCGTCGTCGGCGCTTAATGCTTTGGCGGAAACTACAGCCATCACCTCCGGCCTTTCCTTTTCGGTTATGGAAAGGATGAAGTCGATGGTTTTTTCGCCTTGATAGCGGTAGGTTTTACCGAGAGTTTTACCCTCGGCCCACGCCGCTTTAAGCGCTGTATTTCCTATTTCTATGACGAGGTTAGCCATAAGATTAAAAAATGCATAGACTACAAAATTACAGATTTATTTTAACTTAGCCAATAGCGTATGCGCCTTTTCGAGGGTATCTATCCCTCTTGCAACTAATTTAAGCCTGCTTTCCGCCTGCTTCAATTCGAAAGGCGGACTGATTTTCTGAATCACTTTAGTGAAAACATCAGAAGAATAATAAGGACTCTTGGAGTCTTCCACAAAGAAGCAAATAAACATTCCGTTCTTTATGATTATCTTCTCAAAACCTAAGGAAGCTCCCGAATTGCGGATTTTAACCACATAGAAGAGATTGGAAAGCTCTTGCGGGATGGGACCGAAGCGGTCTGCAACAACTGAGGCGTAAGCATTCAAGGCCTTTTCGGATGTAAGCGAGTCGAGTTGCTTGTAAATACGTATTTTTTCTGCGCTTATATCTATATAATCATCGGGAATAAGAGCCGGCTGGTCGGTTTCTATGCTGCAATCCTGCACAAAAGAACCGCGGGAACTCCGGGCAGGACCTTCAATTCCGGTCTCAATACCGAGTTCTTCCATCGCCTCCTCTATCACGCGCTGATAAGTTTCGTAGCCCATCTCCATAATAAAACCGCTCTGTTCGGCTCCTATCAGATTGCCGGCACCCCTGATGTCGAGGTCTTGCATTGCAATGTTGAATCCGCTCCCGAGGTCGCTGAATTCTTCTATCGCGCGAAGGCGCCGGCGGGAATCTTCGGAGATGCTTACGAGCGGCGGCACGATAAGATAACAGAAGGCCTTGCGGTTGGAGCGCCCTACACGGCCGCGCAATTGGTGCAAGTCGCTTAGTCCTATATTTTGAGCTTGATTGATGATGATGGTATTGGCGTTCGGGATATCTAAACCGTTCTCTATTATGGTGGTGCACAAAAGGATATCGTAATCGCCTTGCATGAAGTCTAAAATATGGTTTTCCAGTTTCTCTGAAGGCATTTGACCATGTGCAACGCAAATTCGGGCATCCGGCACCAAGCGTTGCAGGATTTCCTCGATTGAAGGAAGTTCATCCACCTTATTGTGAAGGAAAAACACCTGTCCGCCCCGCTTGAGTTCGTAGCTAATGATGCTTTTTATTTCTTTTTCCTCGAAGAGGATTATTTCGGTCTGAATAGGGATACGGTTGAGCGGAGGGGTTTGAATGATGGAGAGGTCGCGGGCTCCGAGCAAACTGAATTGGAGGGTGCGGGGGATTGGGGTGGCCGTGAGCGTAAGGGTATCTACCCCAACCCTTAATTGACGCAGTTTTTCTTTGGCCGCCACTCCGAATTTTTGTTCTTCATCTATAATCAGCAACCCCAAATCCTTAAAATCGAAGCCGACTCCTAATAATTTATGGGTGCCGATAATAATATCTATACGGCCGTCTCGGAGCTTTTCTTTTATCTCGTTTGTCTGCTTTGCTGTCCTTAAGCGGCTTACGTAATCTATATTGCAGGGAAATCCTTCAAGTCTTTCACGGAAAGTGTTGTAATGTTGAAGGGCAAGAATAGTGGTAGGCACAAGCACCGCAACTTGTTTGCTGTCGGAAACCGCCTTGAAAGCAGCCCTGATAGCTATTTCTGTTTTACCAAAGCCGACATCTCCACAGATTAGGCGGTCCATCGGATGAGCGTCCTCCATATCGTGCTTGACTGCCGCCGTAGCGCTCTCCTGATCCGGAGTATCCTCATACATGAAAGAAGATTCAAGCTCTTCCTGCATATAGGAGTCGGCGGAAAAGGCAAATCCCTTGGTGGCTCTCCGCTTGGCATAAAGCATTATAAGGTCTTTGGCTATGTCTTTTACCTTGTTTTTCGCCCTCGTCTTCAATGCTTGCCAGGTCTTGCTGCCGAGTTTGTTTATTTTTGGAACGAGCCCGTCGGCAGAACGGTAGCGCGAAATTTTATTAAGGGAATGTACACTCACAAACACCACATCCCCGTCTTTATACATAAGTTTCACCACTTCCCTTGCCCGGCCTTTATCGTCAAGCATCTTCACTAATCCGCCGAAAATTCCAACTCCATGGTCGATATGCACCACATAATCGCCCAATCTAAAGGAATTCAAGTCGTTAAGGGTGAGTTGTTCGGTTTTTTCGACCGTGCGGCGCATGGTAACGCGGTGGAAGCGCTCGAATATCTCGTGGTCGGTATAGCAGCAGATTTTGTCCTCGCCGTCTATGAAGCCGGCATGTATATTTCTGCCTTTTATAAATTCGGGCAGATGATGGGAGGTCTCCTGAAGGATATTCTTAAGCCTGGCTAACTGGCTTTGCTTTTCGCCGAAGATATATACCTTAAAGTTGTTTTCCAGTCGGAATTTTATATCTCCGGAAAGAAGGTCAAAATTTTTATTGAAAATCGGCTGGGGAGAGATGTTGAAGTTCACCGTCTCCTTATCCCGAGCCTCCAAAGGAACATCTAAATAAACCCTTTTAAAAACTTTTAAACCGCCGAAAAACGGCTTGTTTTTATAAATATCGGAAGAATCCAACCACACTGTGGCATCGCTCGGAAGAATCTCGATTAAACTTCTTCCCTCTTTATTTTCTCCTAACAACAAATCAGAGATTATATCCAATCTCTCTACCTCTTTCTTTGAATTCTGGGTATTGGCATCAAAGATTTTTATATTCTCCACCTCATCTCCCCAAAAGGACAATCTATAAGGCTCGCTTCCTGCATAGGAAAAAATATCTATAAGGGAGCCGCGAACGGCAAATTGCCCCGGAACGCTCACGAAATCCACTTTTTCGAAGCCGTTTTTTCCAAGCGCTGATATTATATCCGAGAATTTAATGCTATCCCCTTTCTTAATCGACAATATTGCCCCCTTCAATTCTTCCTTGGCGGGAATATTCTCCTCTATTGCATCAGGGTAACTTACTATATAGAGCAATTCTCCCTTGAATTCCAATAATTTGCCAATGGCGGCTGTGCGCTGAACTCCAAGCGTGCTTTTATAATTGCTTCTCTCAACTCCTTTGCCTGACTCCGGCAGATAAAATACAATATCCCCTTCGGTAAGATTATAAAGGTCGGCAGCGCAATATTCAGCGCTTTCGCGATCGGGCAAGATAATAAACTGTACCCCCTTCTCTGCTGTTTGACTCATTACAAACCATCTGGCGGAGAGAAACAGCCCCGAACAGAATATTTCGCTCCCGCGACTTATCCTGTCCTTTAAGATTGCGCTGGTTTTACTGCTTATTAACATTTGCGCATTATTTTCGGTTAAAAAACTGTTAATAACCCTGTTGATAACCTTGTTTATAAAAAGCCGTTTGCAATATCAACATTTTTTCCGCCGGCTTCCAACAAAACAATAAACAGTTTTTATTCCATATATTCTATTGATTATAAATAACTTAAATGCGTTATAAACATTTCAACAACAATATTATAATCAACAATTATAAAAAAGAATTATATTTGTATTTAATGTATTCAGTAAGCTAAACCTTCTTTTAAAATGATAGAATTTGACCCACGCAATACACCGGACGGCAAAGATAAGGAATTGGACGGAATAATTCGTCCGCAAGAGTTAGAAGATTTTACCGGACAGAATGAATTGGTTGAAAATTTGAGGGTATATATTCAAGCCGCAAAGATGCGTGAGGAGTCTTTAGATCATACTCTTTTTCATGGTCCTCCTGGCTTGGGCAAAACTACTTTAGCTCATATTATCGCCAATGAAATGGGGGTGAATATGAAGATAAGTTCAGGTCCCGTGCTCGACAGGCCCGGCGATTTGGCTGGTTTACTGACCTCGCTCGAAAAAGGAGATGTGCTCTTTATAGATGAAATCCACCGTTTGGCGCCGGAGGTTGAGGAATACCTCTATTCCGCCATGGAAGATTATGTGATTGATATTATGATAGATAAAGGTCCCGGTGCGAGGTCGGTGCGAATAAATCTTGCTCCCTTTACCCTCGTCGGAGCCACTACCCGCAAAGGTCTTCTTACCGCTCCCCTAAGGGCCCGATTCAGTATAGACTGCGCCCTTGAATATTACGATGCGTCCGATCTCGAAAAAATCGTCAGGCGCTCAGCAAGAATCTTGAATATACCTATCGAAGATGAAGCCACTACCGAAATAGCCCTGCGTTCTCGCGGTACTCCTCGAATCGCCAATGCTCTGCTTCGCAGGGTAAGGGACTTTGCTCAAGTGATGGGAACGGGCGTAATAGATATAAAAATAACAAAATATGCTCTCGATAAACTCCATATTGATATTCGCGGCTTGGATGCTATAGATAATCGCATACTCGATACAATCATAAATAAATTCAATGGCGGTCCTGTCGGGGCAAATACCATAGCCACCGCAATAGGTGAAGATACAGGGACTTTCGAGGAAGTGTATGAGCCTTTCCTTATAAAAGAGGGGTATATACTTCGCACTCAAAGAGGAAGAATAGCTACCGATAAGGCGTATGAGCATATAGGGGTGATTAAAAAAGAGACCGAAAATCTTCTTTTTTAGTTTATGTTATTTATTTTGACTAAACTTGTAGACTAATTTATAATTCATATGGCAGAACTCATTTCCAAAATTCCGGATGGACCGCTTGCAGAAAAATGGACAAAGCGTAAATCCGAAATTAATCTGGTAAGTCCGAACAACAAGAGAAAACTCGAAATTATCGTGGTAGGAACCGGTTTAGGCGGTGCATCTGCTGCTGCCACTCTTGGAGAATTAGGTTATAATGTAAAGATATTTTGCATTAGCGACTCTCCAAGACGCGCTCACTCCATTGCAGCGCAGGGCGGTATAAATGCAGCTAAAAACTATCAAAACGATAATGATTCGGTTTTCAGGCTTTTCGAAGATACCATTAAGGGCGGAGACTATCGCAGCCGCGAAGCGAATGTTTATCGTCTTGCTGAAGTAAGTTCGGCGATAATAGACCAATGTGTGGCTCAAGGCATTCCGTTTGCACGCGAATATGGCGGTTATCTTGCCAATCGCTCCTTCGGCGGAGTACAAGTAAGCCGTACTTTTTATGCCCGCGGACAAACCGGCCAGCAACTGCTTTTGGGAGCTTACGCATCTCTTAACCGTCAGATTGCCGCCGGTACCGTAAAATGCTATCCGCGTTATGAAATGCTTGACCTTGTAGTAATAAACGGGCAGGCAAAGGGTATAATTGCTCGAAATCTTATATCCGGCGGTTTGGAAAGATTCGGCGCTCATGCAGTTATAATTGCTACCGGAGGTTACGGAAATGCATATTTCCTTAGCACCAACGCAATGTATTCCAACGGCTCTGCTATTATGCAGTGCTATCGCAAGGGAGCCTATTTTGCAAATCCATCCTTTGCTCAGATTCATCCCACCTGCATTCCCGTGCATGGTGAGCAGCAAAGTAAACTGACGCTTATGAGCGAGAGTTTACGCAATGACGGTCGAATTTGGGTACCCAAGAAAAAAGAAGATGTGGAAAAACTTCGCAATAAGGAGGTGAAACCATCGCAAATTCCCGAAGAAGACCGCGATTATTATCTCGAGCGCCGTTATCCTGCTTTCGGTAATCTTGTTCCCCGTGATGTGGCTTCCCGCGCAGCCAAAGAGAGATGCGATGCCGGCTTTGGAGTAAACGAAACAGGCAAAGCAGTTTTCCTGGATTTTGCTGATGCTATTCAAAGGCTTGGTCACCAGAGGGTTGAAGAGCGTTATGGAAACCTGTTCGAAATGTATCAAAAGATTACCGACTCTGACCCCTGGCAAGAACCTATGATGATATATCCTGCCATTCACTATACCATGGGTGGAACTTGGGTGGATTATGATCTTCAATCTACAGTGCCGGGTCTTTATTCGATAGGTGAAGCCAATTTCTCTGACCACGGTGGCAACAGGCTCGGAGCTTCTGCACTTATGCAAGGCTTGGCTGATGGTTATTTCATTATTCCCGTTACAATAGGAGACTATCTTTCTCACAAAATCAACGAGCCGAAAACAGATGTCAGCGCCATTGAATTCGTTGAAGCCGAAAAGAGCGTTCAAGCGCGTATAGACAAACTTTTATCTATAAAAGGCAAGACCCCCGTAGATGTTCTACATAAAAAATTCGGCAATATAATGTGGGAATATGTGGGTATGGCCCGCACGGAAGAAGGTCTTAAAACCGCAATGAAGGAAATCAAGGCCGTGAGGGAAGAATTTTATAAAGATGTATGTGTGCCCGGAACTCAATATGAATTCAATCAAGAATTGGAAAAGGCGCTGCGTTTGGAAGATTTCTTCGATATCGGCATGCTGATGGCACGTGATGCTCTTGAGCGTAAAGAGTCCTGCGGCGGGCATTTCCGTCTTGAAAGCCAGACAGAGGATGGCGAAACCAAGCGCGATGACAAAAACTTCATGTATGTTTCCGTTTGGGAATACAAGGGCGAAGGCGTTGAGCCTGTGAAGCATAAAGAGCCTCTTAAATTTGAGTTTGTCGAGGTAAAAACCCGTAATTATAAAGAATAAGCGAGTATGGAATTTAATCTCAAAATATGGCGGCAGAAAAACGCCAAGGCAAAAGGCCGTTTCGAGACCTATCATATAAGTGGAATAGAGCCGGATTCCTCTTTCCTCGAGATGTTGGATATATTGAATGAGCAGCTTATACGCGAAGGGGCAGACCCAATTGCAGTAGAAAGAGGCTGTAAAAGCGGAGGACCGGTAGCCTTTGACCACGACTGCCGCGAAGGTATTTGCGGAGCATGCGGACTGTATATAGACGGCCGCGCACATGGTCCGGACGATAGAATTACCACCTGCCAGCTTTTCATGCGTCATTTCAAAGATAGTGCAACAATTACTATAGAGCCTTTCCGTTCAAGGGCTTTCCCGGTAATAAAAGACCTTGTAGTGGACCGCACCGCTTTCGATAAAATTCTTCAGGCGGGAGGTTTTATCAGTGTACGCACAGGTTCGGCTCAGGATGCCAATGCTATTCTCGTCGATCACGAAACAGCGGAAAAGAGCATGGATGCAGCTTCTTGCATAGGTTGCGGGGCTTGTGTTGCTACCTGCAGGAACGGTTCTGCTATGCTCTTTGTTGCTGCAAGGGTAAGTTCGTTGGCTTTGCTCCCGCAAGGCAAACCTGAAGCTGCCAAACGTGCAGCGGCAATGGTTGCAAAGATGGACGAATTAGGCTTTGGCAACTGTACCAACACAAGGGCTTGTGAAATGGAATGCCCTAAGAGTGTGAGTATCGAAAACATCGCACGATTGAATCGCGAGTTCCTTAAAGCCAAGTTTACAGAAAAGGCTTAAGGGTATGAAGAAAAAGGCGATAGAGTTTATCT
>LSQX01159546.1_pt3 | contig 42520 bp, 37 predicted proteins | sample 654561 | NCBI WGS metagenome assembly LSQX01 (sample SAMN04489861, study PRJNA283612) | anaerobic digester metagenome | isolation source: 4 biogas reactors fed with cattle manure at either 37C or 55C with and... | place: Denmark: Kongens Lyngby | collected 2014 | reverse complement strand
TCGACTGTCTGAGCAAAAATGCTTCCTGCAAAAATCATTCTAAGCATTTTTGCGAGTTTCGACTTGCCCGAGCTGAACTGTATATCTCTTGCAAATGAAGCTCTTTGTTGACGTTATTGTACAATAGTTCATAAGCAGTTTATGTACATTATGCACATTATCTCCGCGGGTCCTGGTTCGGGTTAACGAATCAGGGCAGCAGCTTGCATACTATTACCGATGATATCATGCCCGCCATGCCGGCAATCAGCGCGATCCACACCGTACCCCTTGTTTTTTTCACCCCTATCGCGCCAAAATAAACAGCTACCGTGTAAAATATCGTTTCAGTGGAACCCATCATAACTGAAAGTATTCTTCCTGCAAGGCTGTCCGGACCGTATTCTTTCAACTGGCGGCTTAACAAACCCAATGACGCGCTGCCTGAAATTGGCCTTAATATAGCCATTGGGACTATTTCCTCCGGTATTCCCAAAAAATTCACCACAGGTTTTAATAGCGTAACAATAATGTCCAGGGCACCCGATGCTTCAAATATGTTTATAGCAAGCATAATGCCGACTAAAACGGGCAAAATCCTTATAGCTGTAGCAAGACCTTCCTTCGCTCCTTCAAGAAACGCGTCAAATACAGGCACGTTTCTCCATGCTCCAATAATAAGTATGGCGATAATAACCGCAGGGATTGCCGCTTCGGATAATATGCTCATAAATGCCATATTGAATAATCCCGCCTTTTTTCCATCAACAGGAATAAATAATAGAAAATAATCGCGGTAATTGTCGATATGGACGACGATATCCATACATGCGGCAGAATTGCCACGGCATTTGCCGATCCGGCCGCTTCACGCAGCGCAATCACATTTGTCGGAATGAACTGCAGACATGACGCGTTAATAACGATGAACAGGATCATTGCGTCGCTTGCCGTATCGCTTCTGTTATTAATCTTGTGTAACTCCTCCATTGCTTTAATTCCGAGAGGAGTGGCCGCATTCCCGAGACCAAGAAAATTTGCCGCGAATGTTAAAACCATCGCTCCCATTGCACCATGGTCCTTAGGTACATCAGGAAACAGTTTTGCAAACAAAAATTTTGAAACATTTGTCAGCGAACGGATCAGGCCGCCCTTTTGAGCTATTTTCATAACACCCGACCATAGGCATAATATGCCTAGTAATATTATTGAAAGCTGAACTCCTTCCTCGGCGCTTGAAATAACCGCTTTCGTGACATCACCGAGGCGTCCCGTTACCGCTGCCCAGCCAATGCCGAGCAATATCATTGCCAGCCACAGATAATTCAACATTTTGAAAACCTATAGATTTTTATTCAATTAATTCTATGATACATGTCCGGAATGTATACATATAACGGTTATAGACAATGATCGGCGGTCTTAAAAAACGGTTTTTATTGCTGATAATTTATGGCATTATTGCCATAAATTAAATATAAACATTCAGTAAAATTTTCAAATAAATAGTTGACGTTTATTGGCATTTATGGTATTATAGCAAAAAGAAATATGTCGATCTTTGTTTACAGCTTTTAGGTTAGGGGGGTGTAATTACATATGAAATCTACAGGAATTGTAAGAAAAGTAGACGAATTAGGGCGTGTAGTATTGCCGATTGAATTAAGGAGAACTCTTGACATTGCTGAGAAGGATGCGCTGGAGATTTATGTGGATGAATCAACAATCATCCTTAAGAAATATGAACCTGCTTGCATCTTCTGTGATAATGCCAAGGACATTACCGTATTTAAAGGCAAAAACATTTGTCCTAATTGCCTGAAAGATCTGAAAAAATTATAAAAACCGTAAGGGGCGTAAATCATACGCCCCTTATGATTTTAATTAGCATATTTTAAAGCAAACCTAATCAACCCGGTTCTTTTTTTTTATATATTCAGAATATACATCGCTTTTTGAAACCCCTCTGTCCTTGGCGACCTGTTTCATCGCATCCTTCAAGTTAAGACCGCTGCTGATATAATGCTCTATATGATCGGTTACGGGCATAGACGAAAGCCTGTCTTCCGGCATTGGTTCCGGTGTTTTTTCACCTTCAACAACAAGCACCATTTCGCCTTTTATACTCTCCCTTGAAGACAACGTTTCGATTATCTGCCCGAGCGTACCCCGGATTACTTCTTCATGTTTTTTTGTCAGTTCCCTGCAAAGAGCGCTTTTCCGGTTTCCGAGAACGGAATGTAAATCGCGCAGCACATCAAGAGCCCGGTGCGGTGGAATATAAAACACAATTGTTCTTTCTTCACAGCGGATTGATTCGAGCCGTTTTATCCGTTCTTTTTTTCTGTGCGGCAGAAACCCTTCAAAACAAAACTTCCCGCACGGAAGGCCGGATAACACCAAACCCATTATCAGTGCGGTCGGACCGGGTATCATTTCAACGGGAATCTCGTTTTCAATCGCAAGTTTCACTATGTCCTCACCCGGGTCCGAAATTCCCGGAGTTCCGGCATCAGTAACGAGCGCAACCCTGTTTCCGTTTTTCAGCCGCGAAATAATTTCATTGCCCCGTTCCCTCTTATTATGCTCAAAATAACTGATAAGCGGCTTTTTTATGTTATAGTAATTGAGAAGCTTTAAAGTATGCCTTGTGTCTTCCGCGGCAATAAGATCGGCCCCGTTCAATGTCTTTATAGCCCTGAAGCTGATATCTTCAAGGTTTCCTATAGGGGTAGCGACAATATAAAGGCAGCCTGATTTTTTGTTTCCCATAACAATTCCTTTTAATTACAAAATAACCGACGCGTGGCGCGTCGCGTGACAGCCGATATTCACGGCTACCGGCAGCCCCGCGATATGTGTCGGGTATGTTTCTATATTAACAGCCAAAGCTGTTGTCGTTCCGCCAATGCCGGCAGGACCTATTCCAAGTTTGTTAATTTCAGTCAGCAGGTTCCTTTCCAATTCCGCGATATCAGGATCCGCCGACCGGGAATCCAGGGGACGCAGCAGCGCTTTTTTCGCGAGCAGCGCGGCTTTTTCCATCGTCCCGCCGATGCCGACGCCGACAATAACAGGCGGGCACGGGTTAGCTCCTGCATCACTTACCGTTTTTATAACAAAATTTACGACGCCTTCAACACCGTCCGAAGGCTTAAGCATTGCGACGGTATTCATGTTCTCACTGCCAAAACCCTTCGGTGCAACGATAATTTTAAGCCCGTCTCCGTCCACAATTTCGGTATGTATTACCGCAGGCGTATTATCCCCGGTGTTCTCGCGCTTTAGCGGATTTTTCACGATCGAACAGCGCAAATAACCATTTTTATAGCCGCGGCGCACGCCTTCCTGGATGGCGTCGTAAAGGTTTCCGCCCGTTATCCGGACATCCTGCCCCACTTCCAGAAAAATGACGGCCATACCCGTATCCTGGCAGATTGGCATCTTTTCCTCCGCGGCAATCTCGGCGTTCTTTATAATAGTTTCAAGAACCATCCTGCCGTTTTCCGATTTTTCGGCATCCAGTGCCGAAACCAGAGCTTTATATATGTCTTTGTTCAAGTAATAGTTGGCGTCGATGCATAATTTCTCAACGGCATCAATAATTTTCGAAACATGGATCTCTTTCATTTTATTCCTTCCCGCGTCAAGACCTGTCAAAAAACCATCGGATATTTACTATTCGCACCAAAATCATTTCCTGCCGATGGAAACAATTATACCCGATTATATTATACCGATCCACTCCGATCTTCTTCCGTTTATCGTAAACACGGGAATAACATCCAAAGGTGCGTCAACAAGGACAAATTGGCCCCCTTCATACTGCTTCCCGTCATGCAGATTCGTCCATACCGCTCCTTTGGGCAAATATACCTTTCTTGAGGTCATGTTATCATAAACTACCGGCGCCACCAAAAGATCGCTTCCGAACATATACTGTTCCTTGAGTTCCCAGCATATTTCATCATCGGGAAATTCATAAAACATTGTCCTCATAACAGGGGTTCCTTTTTCATGGGCTTGTCTCATCAGTTCACGTGTATATGGGCGGATTTTCTCGCGTATATTCATATACTTTTTAAGAATTTCATAAGTTTCCTCACCAAAACTCCAGACTTCATTATTGCCTCCCGTGAAAAGAGCCGGACTTCCGTCCTTGCGATACAATTTCGTGGATGGCTTCCGGTCTCCATGCAGCCGCATAACCGGACAGAATGTTCCGTATTGGAACCAACGTACCAAAAGTCTTCTGAAGCCTTCATCATCCGGATCTCCTCCATGAAATCCTCCGATATCGGTTGTCCACCAGGGGATGCCGCACAGCCCCATATGCAGTCCTGCACATATCTGTTTTCTGAAGTCTTCATAATTGGAGAAAATATCCCCCGACCATACCAAAGCCCCGTACCGCTGGCTTCCCGCCCAGGCACAGCGCACAAGATTTATTATATTCTGCTGTCCTTCCGCTTTCATTCCTTCATAAAAGGCTCTGGAATACAACTGCGGATAAATATTGCCGATTTGAACATTAGGACCTAAATAATAACGGTAATTATCAAAATCATAGACACTGAACTCCGGTTCCGCTTCATCAAGCCAGAAAATTTTTATGCCGTAATCATAGTAGTTTTTCCTGCACTTTTCCCATACATACTTTCTTGCTTCCGGGTTTGTGGCATCGAAAAAGTTGCTGTAACCGCCAAAAAGCATGCTGATGTTAACGCCCATTTCGGGTTTTACAAGAAAGCCCTTGCTTTTCATTTCATTATAATTCTCGCTTTCCAGGTCAATCTGGGGCCAGACCGAAACCATAAGTTCAATGCCCATTTCTTTCAGTTCAGCAACCATAGCCTGAGGATCAGGAAAAAATTCTTCGTCAAACCGGAAATCTCCCATTTTAGGCCAATGGAAAAAATCGCATACAATTACATCAATGGGGAGATTTCTGCGCTTATATTCCCGTGCAACCTCCAAAAGCTGCTCCTGGTTGTAATAGCGGAGTTTGCACTGCCAAAACCCCAGGCCGTACTCCGGCATCATAGGAACCTTGCCCGTAACATCGGCATATCTTTCCACGACTTCGGCGGGAGTATCGCCCGCGGTAATCCAGTAATCCATTTGTTTTGTGCTTTCCGCATACCATTCGGTTTTGTTTTTCGAAAAGCTTGCCCTTCCTATGGCCGGATTGTGCCACAGAAAACCATATCCAAGACTGGACAGCACAAATGGGATGCTTGCCTGGGAGTTACGGTGCGCAAGTTCAAAACTGCAGTTTTTTATGTTCATTATTTCCTGCTGGTACTGCCCCATGCCATATAATTTCTCATTTTCATTACTCTCAAAAGCTACGGTCAGACGGTAATCGCCGCCGATAATCGGCTTGAATCCGCGGGCTCGTAAATTCAGCGCTCCATTTTGTCCTATTTCCCTAAGCAAGAGCTCTCCTTTATCATTATAAAAGCTGATTTGGCACCTTCCTGACCAGCCTTCTTCTTTTAGTACGGCTTTTATTTTGCCATTCGCAATAACTGCTTCATGTTCGTTAATATCAATTTGCACAGGCTGTGTCTTCGCAGGGAGCAGTGCGAAATCGGAATCCAGGATTTCACCCATCATTCTGGATCGAACCCTTAGACTGTTGACACCCCATGGTTCAAGCATCAATTTTTCCCCATCCATCTGCCATATTATCCGATTTCCGACCCTTGTAAATATGCCCATATCATTCCTTCCTTTCAGATATTCTTATTGAATAAGGTTATTATTTATTTCCGGCATGAATCTTTCTGAATTCTCCCGGTGTAGTTCCTTCCTGTCTTTTGAAAGCGCGGTTAAAACTGTTTGAATTTGTATATCCAACCACTAAAGCTATTTTATCAATTGGCATGTCCGATCTCAATAGTTCCTTTGCATGCCGCATCCGTATCCTTTCCAAATAAGTCGAAAAATTCTCTTTCGTATTCTTTTTAAAGTAATGGCTGAAATTTGAGTACGTTGTGTTATGTTTGCATGCCATATACTGCAATGACAGGTTACAGTCGGAATAATTGTCTTCAAGATAAAGAATAATCTCAGATATATCCGGAAGCCCTCTGTCACAGCTGTCTTTATTCATTCCTATTCTTTCGGACAGCAGCCGGTACAGATCTTCCAAACATGTTACCGCATATTCAACATCAAAGTTCTTCATCTCATGAACATCATAAATGAAGTTTCGATCAACGCCGTATTTTTTCAGTTCCTTTATAAACAAATTATACGCTGTAATATAAACGGTTTTGAGTCTGAATACATTTTTAATGCCGGTCCTTATGAGTCTGATAATATTGTCCATGGAAAAACGCATTTGTTTCAAGTCATTCCGGTATATCGCGATTTCAAGCGTTTTTATATAATCAAAGAAGATCATCAAATTATCATTTTGCTCCAGGTTTATTTCGTCATAGAATAGAACTGCAACATCATCTTCAATTATCGCATTTTCCAGTGCGACAAGACTAAGAATATAGGCTTTGTTTGCGTCTTGCACATCCTCAATCGTTCCGATTCCGATTTTTATATTTCCGCTCGTTTGTGAAATCATTTTATATAACATCTCATAATATCGTTTAATATCTTTCTCCGAATCAAAGGTAAGAATTAATATAAAATCTTCCTGCCTCATTCCTTTTATCAAATAACCGGCAGATAAATCCGAATTTAATTTCAGCATTTCATTAAAACCATTCAAAAGCTGCAGCGTATTCCTATCCATTGCATAAAAGGCAAAGCAGCATACTTTGTCTTTAAGAATAATGCCATATTCATCAGCATACTCAACAAAACCTTTTTCATTATCAATATTTCCATTTATAAATTGAATGAGGAAATACTCGGATACTATATTCTTATTTAACAAAATACGGTTAACCAATTCCTTGTTTTCGTTTTGAAGCTTCATGATGACTTGCTGAATCAATTGAAAATCGTCCGTATTGCTAAGCCATTCCTCTGATCTGCTTAGAATATGCTTTTTTATTATATTTATAGGTCTGTAATTTATTATCATTGCAAAAGCAATCAGGATTAAACCGGCAGCAACAATAATAAAGACAAGGAATAAAGTATTTCTCTTTGTTATATTAAGCTCTTCCAGAAGAGCATCAACAGGGGTCAGACTCACATATGTAAAAGCTGGCGAGTCGGATTTCAAAACCGATATGATATAATCGACACCCAACAATTTTGTTTGCATAAAACCGTCTGTATCGAAATTTTCCAGTAAAGAAATAAAATCCTCTGTGTAAAGGTATTCCGCATTTTCTTTCTTAACAATAGGCACATTATTGCTGTCAAGAATAATAATATTGCCATTATGAGTTTCAAATTCATTTTTCATAAACGAGAAAAAGCTTTTTTCTTCCACGACAATCATAAGAACCGAATACGGAAGACTGCTTCCTAAAGGAATTGGGATAATAAATGTAACGGCATTAATACTGTTTCCATACGGAAGAATTACTTTTTCAGAAGGGCGGATAACCAGATTACTTGTCTGATTTATAAGATTTATAATATCTTTTTGTTGCCAGTTCTCATAATAAAAATAACTCCCATGTTTCCCAAATTCTTCTTCGCTTATCGTTCCTGTATGGGAATAGAATTTCCCATTTGAAGCGCTGTATAGAAATGCCCTCTCGATAAAAGGATTTGTTCCCGCTATTTTTTTAAGTTCCTCCATTATTAAAAGTGTATTAAATTCGCTGCCTTTAAAAAATAAATTGCTCGTAATATCCCTGCTTAAGTGTATGGCAGATGCGCAATTAAACAGGGAATCCACCTGAATGCTTACATAATCATTTATTTGCGACAATAGAACAGTTTCGGAATTTTGAGCTTCTTTCTTTATTATTTTTGTGGTTTCGGGATAAAAATGAAACAGAATTAATAAGATCGGCAAAATAAAAACAAGCATATAAGAAATAAGGTATTTGATAAAAGTTTTCTTTTTTATCAACTTTTCTTTTATGCTCCGCATTGTTCGCTCCCTTCGCCCCTTATTTATATTGCTGACTCCATTATATCCCTCAAACAGGTATTAGTTAAGTGTTTTTTGTGTACTGCAGGATTCGGCTGAACATATGCATTCTAAGGATTTCTGAGTCTTTTTATCGGGAGATGGCTGAAAGCCATCTCCCTCTTAAACGCTTTTTAGTTAAATTAACATTTTATTTCCCAAGGTATTCATCATAATATTTCTGATATATCTCTTTCATTCTGGAAAGCCCCATTGATTCCAACTGGTTTAGATAAGAATCCCATTCCGCCTCTATATTTCCTTCAATTATCCACTGTGCCCATTTTATATCTACCATTTTAAATATATCAGTTTTAATGATAGAAAGCTCATCCATATCATCCTTGGAAAATTTCAAAATAGGCAGAATGTCCTCCTCTTTCGGGAAATACGGTGCATATAAGGCATCGTGCTCCAGCCGTTCAGTGATGGACGCGGGAGCTATTATCCTTTTGTCAAGCTCAGGCGATACATACATTAAACCTGCGTCAACCAATGCATTTGTCCATTTCCATTCATCTGCTCCCATACCGTCTTGCGGAGGCAGGACTATGTATTTATCCCCTTCTTTTTTAACGCATATGTCAAGAGATCCGTAATAGCCCAATGCCGACATTTCTTCGGTGTAGAATCCGTCGAGCCACTTCATTGTTATTTCCGGATTCTTATTTTTCGTTGTTATCTGCGCCTTATTGGTCAGATATTTGGTTCTGGGGGGATGTGCGGGCCAAATAGGCTTTATCCCTTTTTCTGCCGCAAGAGGTAAAAGCACTTCGTAATCTTTGGCATATACCGGACCAAACCTGTCCTCCAGTGACCAACCCATTGTAGAACCAACTATCTCGTAATCAGGATCCTTTGATTTAGCCTGGAATTGAGAATAGTCCTGTGTGAAGACTTCCTGATTAATAAGCCCTTCAGAATAAAGTTTATGCAAATAGGAAACCAGTTTTTTGTAATCTTCTGTTACCGGCAGAAAAACAAATTTGCCATCTTTTGCAGTAGTCCATTCTCCCGAAAAATCTTCCGCGTAATTTCCATATGCTCCAATCATGCTCATAGCCGTGAACAAACCTCTTTCAGGAGCCCAGTCGAACGGAATTTCATCCTGTTTGTTGTTCTTATTCGGATCCTGTTCCTTGAACGCTTTTAACACATTATAATATTCGTCGAACGTGGTAGGCGTATCAAGACCCAGCTCATCGAGCCAAACACGGTTGATTGAATGAATATTAAAGCTGTTCGGTCTGTGCGGAATTATTGAAGGAAGCCCGTATATGTTTCCATCAACTGCTGTCGCGAGCGCTTTAACATCAGGCTGTTCGTTGAACATTCTTGTTATATTCGGGGCGTAGGACTCAATTAAACTGTTCAGCGGCATAAACACATTAATAAAAGCGGCAATATCACTGTCTGTTATACCCCATCCGATAAATACATCAGGAACATCTCCGCTGGCAAGTACCGTATTCTTCTTTTCATCCCATCCGCTTCTGATTTGTTCCCATACGATCTTAACTCCAATTTCCTCATTAAGCTTGTTAAACATTGGTATGTCATCCAGGTCCTTTGTCCACGAATGCGTAACGGCAATCACTCTCAGCGTAACATCTCCGGATGTCCCCCCTCCCTCGGCTGTTTGTACGTTGCTGCCCGAATTAGCTTTCCCGGAACCGGTACAGCCGGCAAGGATAATTGAAAGCATAAACAATGTCAGAATGATTAAAGCCAAAATCCTATTGTTTCTCATTTGAAACTCCTCCTTAATAATATATTTTACCTGTTAAACAGGATAAAATCATGCGGATCAGCCTTTCAGCGAACCAATCATAACACCTTTTTCGAAATATTTTTGAATCAGCGGATAGATTATTATAATCGGCAGTGAGGAAACTACTATGACACCGTATTTTACAAGATCGGCTTTCTGCTGCACGCTTCCCTCAGCCGAGGCCCCGGCGCCCAATTGACCTGAAGCATACGCCTGGTTTCTTACCAATATATCTCTCAAAACCATCTGAAGCGGATATAGTTTATCTTCACGCAGGTATATCAACGCTTTAAAATATTCATTCCAATAACCTACAATATAATAAAGCGATACAACGGCAAGGATTGCTTTTGAAAGCGGAAGAACAATTTTTATGAAAAATCTGATATTTGAGCATCCGTCAAGAATTGCAGCTTCAAGCAGTTCGCCGGGTATGTTGTTTTGATAAAATGTGCGGCTTATAATGATATTGTATACATTTACCGAAAATGGAATTAACATCACCCAAATTGTATTATCGAGATGGAAATTTTTAACTGTCAAATAAGTTGGAATCAGTCCGCCGTTGAAGAACATTGTAAAAGTGAAGTACAGCATCAGGAAGCCCCGCGCTTTAAAGTCCTTTCTTGAAAGAGCATAGGCTGCAGGCATTGTAAAAAACATACTGATAAGCATGCCGCCAATTGCATATATCAAAGTATTCTTATATCCCATCCAGATCCTTGCGTCTTTCATAATTTCCTCGTATCCCATCATTGTAAATCCTTTTGGATATAACCATACATTCCCGTTTGCGACAGACGAGGGGTTGCTTATTGAAGCGATAGCAACAAAATATACGGGATATATAACGACTATTACTATAAATACGCAAAGTAATATATTTATAAAGTTATACAAAAATTCGCTGCTTTGTCGTTTCATTCGGCTTCCTCCTCTACCACAAACTAATGTCGCTTATTTTTTTGGAAATGAAATTCACAGTAATAAGGAAGATAAAGTTTATAAGTGTATTAAACAAACCAATAGCAGATGAATAACTGATTTGGTTGGACATTATCCCAATTTTATAAACATATGTGGATATAACTTCCGAAACGGGAAGATTCATGCTGTTCTGCATTAAATAAATCTTTTCAAACCCAATATTTAAAATATTTCCCGAATTCAGTATCAATAAAATAACTATCGTAGGTATAAGACTTGGGATGTCAATCATAACTAATTTTTGCCATCTGCTTGCTCCATCTACTTCCGCCGCTTCATATAAATTTGGATCTATAGCCGATAGCGCCGCTATGTATATGATGCTGTTCCATCCGGAGTGCTGCCAGATATCGGAAAAAACATAAATAAAACGGAAGTATTTGGTTGCACCCATAAAATTTACAGCCTCAAGGCCAAGGCTTCTATATATATGTCCAATGATACCCGATGAAGGAGACAGGAATATCGACAACATTCCTACCAATACTATAACCGAAATAAAATGCGGCATATAAGAAACAGTTTGTATAAATTTCTTAACTTTTGAGTTTTTTATCTGATTTATTATCAAAGCCAGTATTATTGGCACGGGAAAACCCGCTATTATTGAGTAAAAGCTCAGCAAAAACGTATTCTTTATCAAATCGGTAAATTGAAATGATTTAATGAATTTAATAAAATACTTTAAACCTGCAAATTCACCGCCTGCAAAACCTTTTGTCGGATCAAACTCCCTGAATGCAATTTGAACTCCGTACATAGGAATATAGTTAAACAAAAAAATAATTATCACAGCAGGTAAAACAAGAATATATAATTGGTAATAATTTTTAATATGTCTTATAATATTTTTGTAATGAGTGTACAATTTAGAAGCGACCTCCTATGCTTTGTATGTGCATATTGTACATACGGCGGCAGGGCCTGTAAACATTTATTATTTCAATTACATGCATAATTTGAATATTCAAACTGTTTATAAATAAATTCAAATTTTGCATAATATTCAAAAAATGATAAAAAGGAATGCTGTCAAAAGTTTTTGTTGCGCGGCCGATAATGTTTGTGATAATATATTAAAAATAAATGCCGGTATTCTGCTGAAGAAACCGGACAAACACATATAATATGGTTATTGCCCGTAAAAATTCAAAGCTTATTTACGCGGAATAATCATAAGGGTTTTTTAATTGATTCGACTTATATCCAATTTGGAATGAGAACGGAGGGTTAAAAATGAATCATGAGATTTCAAAATCACATTTCAGTGTCAGAAGGATTGCCATTACCGGAATCCTGTCCGCACTATCCATCGCGCTTAATTTTACACCTATTGGTTTTATGCTCGTCCCCGGGCTGCAGGTTCAAATAACACTGATGCATATTCCCGTGATCATCGGGGCAATACTCGAAGGTCCTGTCGTAGGCGCATTTATAGGTATGATTTTCGGACTGACAAGCCTCTATACCGCGACTTATACGCCCCTGCCTATTGCTTTCGCGTTTCTTAACCCGTTGGTTTCGGTTCTGCCGAGAATCCTTATCGGGATAGTTGCCCATTATTCGTACAGCGCGTTAAACAAGGCCCTTAAAGAAAAAGGCCAGGTATTGTCAATAGGTGTATCGTCAATCCTTGGAACGGCAACGAACACAATCGGCGTACTTGGAATGATTTACATCCTGTACGCGCAGCGGTTTATCGACGCCCTCGGTCTGACCGGAAAGGTTTCCGGCACATATATTTTCGCTATGGCGTTTCCAAACGCCCCGCTGGAAGTTTTGGCCGCGGTTTTGTTGTCCGTCCCCGTTGTTCTTGCCGTCAGGAAAATGCGCAGGTAAAATGAATATATTGGATGGCTGTAACGCCGTATAAATCTTAACGGAGCTGATGGAAATGGGTATTATAATTGGAATTGATATAGGCGGAAGCACGACAAAAATTATCGGATTCAAGGACGATTCATTAATAAGTCCTATGCTCGTAAGGGCTACAGACCCTGTATCTTCCCTTTACGGCGCTTTTGGGAAGTTTATGAACAGTAACCGGCTTAATTTGGATGATATTGACTTTGTAATGCTTACCGGTGTCGGCTCTTCGGAAGTGAAGGAACGTATTTTCGGAATCCCGACAGCGCGCGTTGAGGAGTTTTATTCAATAGGCATGGGTGGGCTTTTCCTGTCGGGAATTCCAAGCGCGGTTGTGGTCAGCATGGGAACCGGAACCGCCTTTGTGAAAGCTGAACAAAATAAGGTTACGCATCTCGGTGGAACGGGAGTCGGCGGCGGGACACTGCTCGGACTATCAAATCTTATGCTGAATATTCGTAAATTCGAAGATCTTATTGAAATGGCCAAAGGCGGCAGCCTTTCAAACGTTGATCTTTTTATCGCCGATATATCCAAGGCTCTCATAGTTGGTCTGCCCCCAGAAACAACTGCGTCCAATTTCGGGAAAATAAGCGACCTTGCTTCAAAGTCCGATATAGCTCTCGCGATTATAAACCTTGTTTTTCAGACAATAGGTGTTCTTTCGATATTTGCCGCAAGAATTGACGGTACGAAAGACATCGTCCTGACCGGTAACCTTACAGCCGTTCCGCAGTCAAAGGATATTTTCAACGGTCTTACCAAACTGCACTCGGTTAACTTCCATGTACCTGTCCATGCCGAATATGCGACCGCGCTCGGCGCAGCGATAGCGTATACCCAAAAAGGAAGTTTTACTTCTATCTGACGGCCTTTTTCCATACATTACATATCAGAAATAATGCCTTTTCCTGATATAATGTTACTATCAGACACTAAAAAAACCTCTTAAAACTATTGTGTACAATAGTATTAGAAGTAATGTTTGAAGAGACGTTATATTCGGCAGGAAGATATGTAATGACAAATGCAATTTGGTTTCGGAAAACAAAACAATATCTGATTTTCGCGATATCCTGTTTTGCTGCTGTTACGGCCTTGTTTTACATAAGCTATATATGCGCGTTATTGAACCCGTCATTTTATGAAAAAATATTCACCGGTGATGATATACGGGATTGTTTCGAAACTATTTCCCAAATGCTTTCAATTAACGGTGAACCGGCATTTTCAGGCCAATCGGTACGAAACAACGCGATATCCCTAATTGAAGGCATAACTCGTCATATTAAAACTCATGACATGTCTTTTGCCGATATCATACCGGAACGGGAAAGCGCGGTATCGTTACGCTCTGCCGTAACCTTCGCGGAACCCGGCACAGAAACCGACCTGCTGGGAAAGCTGAAAATTCACCCATTTATGCTCGGTTATTTTCTGCCCGGTTCCAACTCTATATTCATTAAACTTCAAACAATACAAACAGCTTATACGGCTGTAAAATTTCTTATACCCGTTTTGTCCGCCGCGGCGTTTCTTATTATCCTAATATCCGGGAAACCGTCATATTATATCCGCATAACCTTGATAATATCCTGTGCCGTTTTATTTTCCTTGTCTTTTTTCATGTACATATCAAGGAACGCATTATTTGCGTACCTGTTTGAAAAAGCAGCACCCGGCATCTCCGGCGTATTAAAACCGTTTATCAAAAAAGCTGCTGCCGCTTTATTCATACGTTCCATTTTTGTATGTCTGGTTACAATACCTGTCGCGATTACTTTCGGCATAAAGCCCGTAATAAACGCATTCGACAGGCATTCCGGAACGCTTGCCGTTTTATTCGCTGTAATTATCGGAGTTGTCTTCAGTCTTTGCCATAATGAACTGCGCACCGTTATAACCGGTAAATACAGGACATTCGCTGTGCAGAAAACCGTGGATATATTGAACTGGGACGACGAGGCCATTCATTCCCTCGTAATCAAGCTGAGAGAGGAAGGAAGCAATGAACCCGTGAGCAACGCGAAAATCGTAATTTACGGTGCCGACACGTCAAATAATCCTTTATGGATCAGCGCTTACAGTGATATCAACGGAGATGCCCGTTTTATTCTCCCGAAAGGTTCGTTTAATGTTTACTCTGACGAATCGACTCTTCCGAATGATCGTATTTCCTTCGGCACTGTGTCAATAGACATCAACAAACCTGGAAGCTCATGGTACACCCTGCATATACGAAACAAAAACGAAGAGCAATAGTCCTCTTTAATCGTAAAATTCAATCAAAAGATTTTTATCTTTTGAATCTCCTTTTACATTAACAGCTAAAAAGCCGTAACGTTCCTTTAAAATATTAATATTTACGCGTTTTTGCCCGATGACCGCTGAAACACTGTTTTGCGGCACGTGAATGATTACGTTTTTCGTCACTGTTTCTTTTGCGCGTTCAATCTCATTGATGATGCGGTTCAGCCAAATGCGCGAATAAACAAGTTCTCCGAATGCGGGATGAACCGGGCCCGCCAGCACTTCTCCACCCTCGCGTATTTCATCCGAACCCTGAAGCCCAATCCGTAAAACTTTTATCCCCGAATTCTCATATAAAGGAACAATTTTTTCGCACCACGATACCGCTTCACTAACGGTAAGCGGCCGGTACCTGCCCGCGGCATACTCTGATGCAAGTTCCGTACCTTTAATTACAAGGGTTGGATAGATACGCACCATATCGGGTTTTTCGGCAATAAGCATTTTTGATGTTTCAATGCTCTTTTCCAATGTATCCGCCGGCAGCCCTATCATTACCTGGACGCCAAGCAAAAACCCCATATTTTTAACCATCCTGCAGGCTTTCAACGCCGTGTCCTTCGTATAACCGCGACGGCTTCGCATTAAAACCTCATTATCAAGGCTTTGTATGCCAAGTTCTATAACCTTTACCGGAAACTTCTTTAAAAATAATAGCGTGTTTTCATCAATATAGTCCGGGCGCGTGGAAAGGCGTATTCCATCAACCAATCCTGCATACACGTAACCTTCCGCAAGTTTCAGATACCGCTCCTGATCGCTTAAAGGAAGCCCGGTAAAGCTGCCGCCGAAAAAAGCAATCTCATATGAATCCGAAGGCTTTTTTGTGCTCACGTGGGACTCTATAATGCTTTTTATCTCATCAATTCCTGGAGCGTCCGCATACCCGCTTATTTTCTTTTGGTTGCAGAATACGCAATCATTCGGACAGCCTTTATGAGGAATAAAAACAGGTATGTTTATATGTCTTTTCATTTGTGTTCTCCCGTTATTTGGCCGAACCCGTTTTGCGCCAGTTTGTCCAGCGCATCGCCGGCCGCGTTTTGTTCGGCTTCTTTCTTTGTTCTTCCTTTTCCCGTTCCCATAACTTCATCGTTTACCGATACCGATACAGTAAATATTTTATCATGATCCGGGCCTTTTTCGTTAATTACGGAATACCGTATACTATACTGGCCTTTTTTTTGAATCTCTTCCTGGAGCCTGGTCTTATAGTCAAAGAACAATTCACCCTGTATCGCTTTGATGTAGTTTTCATTCAGATGTTTTCGGATAAACGCTTCCGCGGCATCAATCCCGCCGTCGAGAAAAAGACTGCCTATAATTGCTTCAACCGCATCCGCGAGAATTGAAGCCCTTTCCCTGCCCCCCATAGCTTTCTCACCCTTGCCAAGAAGCAGTGCATCCCCGATTTTTAATTTTTTCGCACAGCATGACAAAGACGCTTCCGATACAACTGAAGCCCTAAGTTTTGACATTTCTCCTTCAGGCATATCGGAAACCTCTTTGTACAGGTATTTTGTAATAACGAAGCTTAATACCGAATCGCCTAAAAATTCAAGCCTTTCATTGCTGTTAAGCTTCCTGTCCTTCCTCTCATAGGCGTATGAACTGTGAGTAATTGCCTCGAGTGCTTTTTTCTTGTCTTTATAAACATAGTTAATGTTTTTTTCAAGAATGCCAATCGCTTTTTTTTCTTCCTGTTTCAAAACTATCCCTCCAAAAAATCATTGTAAGGGTAATGGGTAAACCCATTACCCCTTTTTTAAAACTTTTTTAACGCGATTACAGCATTATGTCCACCAAACCCCAAGGCATTCGATAACGCGTATTTAATATCCTGTTTTCTGCCCCTGTTCGGAACATAATCCAGATCGCATTCTTCATCAGGTGTTTCGAGATGTATTGTCGGCGGCAGGAACCCGTCCTTTAACGCAAGCGCCGTGATAATCGCCTCAATACCGCCCGCTGCCCCAAGCAAATGTCCCGTCATTGATTTTGATGAACTTACCGCTAGCTTATACGCGTGATCACCGAAGACCTTTTTAATAACCGATGTTTCATTCGGATCATTAAGCGGGGTTGATGTGCCGTGGGCGTTTATATAATCCACCTGTTCCGGCGTGATTCCCGCATCAGCAATAGCAAACTGCATTGCTTTAACACCGCCTATCCCGTCAGGATGCGGCGCGGTAATATGATACGCATCGCATGTGCATCCATATCCCACTACTTCGGCAATTATCGCTGCACCGCGTTTTCTTGCGTGTTCCAGTTCTTCAAGCACAACTATAGCAGCGCCTTCACCCATAACAAAACCGTCCCTGTTTTTATCGAAGGGCCTGCACGCCGTTTCAGGATCTTCGTTGGTACTCATAGCCTTAGCCGAGCAGAAACCGGCGAACGACAGTTCGGTAATAGGCGCTTCCGCACCTCCCGTAATCATTACATCCGCGATACCTGTGCGAATTACATGAAACGCATCCCCGATAGAATGGTTCGCCGTTGCGCAGGCTGTTGACACACATTCGTTAAAACCACGTATGCCGTACCGTATCGCAACCTGCCCGGATGCCATATTCGCAATCATCATCGGTATAAAAAACGGGCTTACGCGGGAAGGCCCCTTTTCCATCAAATTCTCCTTCTGTTCTTCAAGCGTTTTTATTCCTCCGATGCCCGAGCCTATCAATACCCCTACGCGGAAGGGATCTTCGATGCTGAAATCAAGCCCTGACTGTTGTACTGCCATATGAGTTGCGGCCATCGCATACTGGCAAAAAAGATCCATCCTTTTTGCATCCTTTTTATCCATATACTTTGCAGGATCGAATTCATCTATTTCCGAAGCTATTTTTGTCGGAAAATTACTGCAGTCTATCCTGGTCACGGTCGAAATACCGTTTTTTCCGTTTTTTATAGATTCCCAAAAAGTATCAATATCCTGCCCTAATGAGTGTATTACGCCCATACCTGTAATTACAACTCTTCTTTTCATGTTCAAAACCTCCTCAAAAGACCCAAAACATTTACGAAAGGCCGACATTAATGTGATATATGTAAATGAACACCAACTGTCAATTCCATATAAGCAGACCAGCCGGTAATCTTTGTGAAGCGTTATTTGAAAGAAGCATATCGCAGCAAACATTAAATTTTTCGGCATACTGATGCATATTCGAATGTTTGTCCGGGATTTCGTATGCCGATTATTCTTGAATAAAAAAAGCCCCATCGCAATGGGACTTTTTTTATTCGGTTTTCTAGGAGGTATGTGATTTAATATATTCCACTGCATCTCCTACTGTTGAAATTTTTTCAGCTTCCTTGTCTGGTATTTCCAGGTCAAATTCTTCTTCAAGAGCCATTATCAGTTCAACGATATCAAGCGAATCAGCTCCCAGATCGTCTATGAAAGAGGCTTCCAATGTAACTTCATCCTCTTCGACTCCAAGCTGCTCCACAACTATTTCCTTAACTTTTTCAAATACCACACCTTTCACCCCCTTCCAGACAGGAATCATAAAGATATTATCAGCTTTAGTATTGCTTTCATAAAAGATAATATTACATAACCATTCCACCGTCAATATTTATTACCTGCCCGGTAATGTATTTTGCGCTGTCCGATGCAAGGAAGCATACTGCGTCGGCTACTTCGTCGGGAGTCCCGGCCCTTTTCAAAGGAACCATCGCAATATATTTTTCCTTGATTTGATCGTTTAATGCGCCCGACATATCAGTCAATATAAAACCGGGGGCTACGGCGTTACAGGTTATTCCCCATGGCCCAAGCTCCTTCGCAACCGATTTTGTAAAACCAATCATGCCGGCTTTGGATGACGCGTAATTTGCCTGGCCTGCATTGCCCATATGTCCGACAACGGATGTAATGTTAATTATCGTTCCGTGCCTTTTTTTCATCATTGGTTTCGCTGCCGCTTTCGTGCATAAGAAAGCGCTTTTCAGGTTTGCGTCAAGGACACTGTCCCAATCTTCTTCTGTCATCCTTATCAGAAGTTTATCGCGGATAATTCCCGCGTTATTAACAAGAACATCCACGGCTCCGAATTCACTGATAGCAGTGTCAATTAGTTTTCTCGCGTTTTCGTCGATACTAACATCGCCTATTACCGCTTTTACGCGGTAACCTTTTTCAAGGAACTCGGATTCCGTTTTTAATACCGTTTCGGAGGTTCCGTTTATAACTACATTCGCGTTCAGAGAAGCAAATTTTTCGGCGATGGCTTTTCCCAGACCCCTGCTTGAGCCTGTGACCACGACCGTTTTTCCCGAAAAATCCATTCGCCTGTCACCCCTTTAAAACCTTAAGCGTCCGGTCAAGCGAACTGATATCTTCAACATTCAATACCGTAACGCTTTTGTCAATTTTCTTAATAAAACCCGATAATACCTTTCCGGGCCCTATTTCGATAAATGTATCAGTGCCTTTGCCGACCATGTTTTTTACGCTGTCTTCCCACAAAACCGGGCTGTAAACCTGGTGAACGAGCGTATCCTTAACCTGGCTCTCCGACGGCACAATCTCACCGTTTACATTGGCTACCACGGGTATTCTCATTTTTCTTAAGTTTATATATTCAAGCTCCGCTTTTAATTTTTCACCGGCAGGAGCCATCATACTGCTGTGGAACGGCGCGCTTACCGAAAGAGGAACGGCTCTTTTCGCTCCCTTTTCAAGCGCAATTTCGGCTGCCTTTTCAACCGCTTTTACTTCGCCGGCTATTACAATCTGCCCGGGACAATTGAAATTAACAGGCTCGACAATTCCATAGCTTTTCGTCAAAGCGCAAACACTCAGGATTCCTTCCCTGTCCATTCCAAGTATCGCGGTCATTGAACCGACACCCTGCGGAACGGCTTCCTGCATGAACTTCCCTCGTTTTCGAACAAGCTTTACGGCATCGGTGAATGAAAACGTGCCTGAATAAACATGCGCGGTATATTCTCCAAGGCTTAAACCCGCTGTGAAATCGGCTTCAATTCCGCTTTCGATAACAGGCTGCAGGCATACGGCACTTGCCGTAAGAATAGCGGGCTGCGTATTCTCAGTTATTCTAAGTTCTTCATCGGTACCCCGGAAGAGCATTTCCTCCATATCAATTTCAAGGGCGTCCGAAGCCATTTTTATAATTTCCATCGCTTTTGGATACTGCTCGCATATCTCCTTCGCCATGCCGGCATACTGCGCTCCCTGCCCGGGAAAAACAAAAGCTATTTTACCCATTAAAACACCTCCGGCTAAAATCACAGCCTAATGCCTCTGATTTTTCCCCCATATGAAATAAATTGCTCCGCATGTCAGGCCGCCGCCAAAAGCGACCATAACGAGCGAATCACCGTTTTTCAACCGTCCCTCGCGTGATGCGATATCAACTGCAACAGGTATTGAAGCCGACGAGATGTTCCCTGTTTTGTCAAGTATGGCCATTACCTTATCATCGTCTATTTTCAGGCGTTTTGCCGCTCCGTTGATTATTCTTATATTTGCCTGGTGAGGAATAATCATATCAATATCCTGAGGAGTTTTACCCGCCATTTCCAGTACCTTTTTTGTTGAGTCTGTCATAGCGCGAACAGCAAAAGTAAATACTTCGCTTCCGTCCTGCCATACGCTGCGGTACATTCCGCTTGGCCTTCTTTCCTTGTCTTCTTCGGAAATATAACAACATGGTATTGTAAGGTTATGCCCAAGGTCACCGTAAGAATACAGTATGCTTTCCTTTATTCCATACTCCCCGGGCACCTCTCCGAGCACAACCGCGCCTGCCGCATCGCCGAACAGAATACAGGTGTTCCTGTTTTTGTAATCGGTTATGCGGCTTAAACCTTCATTCGATACAATAAGGACATAACGGTAATAACCCGTCTTGATAAACTGCTTCGCCGCCACCACGGCGTAAACAAACCCGGTACACGCGGCATTCATGTCGAATGCCGCCGCATTTTTCGCACCAATATCCCTTTGTATAAGGCAGGCCATCGACGGCGATAAAAAGTCAGGAGCTTCGGTTGTAACGATTATAAGATCTATATCCATCGGGGTAAGCCCTGCGTCTTCAATTGCCAGTTTTGCAGCTTCAACGCCCATTGTGTAAGACGGGATTCCTTCTTTTAATATATGTCTTTGCTTCATTCCTGTCCTTCTTACAATCCATTCGTCCGATGTATCCACCATTTTCTCAAGATCGTGGTTTGTCAATAAATCCGGCGGAAGAAACATACCTGTGCCAAGAATGCCAACACTTAAATCATGCATCAATTTTAACCTCCATCGCAGAAAATTTCTCCTGGATTTTGCCGATAAAAACACTCTTAGTCAGATTACACGCATTTAATATTGTATTTCTTATGGCGTTTGATCTGCTGTTGCCGTGGCACTTGTATACAAGACCGCTGACCCCGAGAATCGGAGTTCCGCCTGCTATTTCCGGATCAACACTGTCTTTTAGCTTCTTCAAATGCGCCCTAACAAGTAAAGCCGATAATTTTGAAAAAAGATTGCTGTTATATATACGTTTAATATGATGAAAAAGATATTTCCCCGTCCCTTCCATCATCTTAAGCATCGCATTTCCTGTGAAACCGTCGCAAACCGCTACGTCGACAACACCTTCCGCAATATCATGGCCTTCTATGTTGCCGACAAAATTTATATCGCACTTGTTCAGCAAAGAGAAGGCTTCTTTAAGAACTTTGTTTCCTTTCTCTTCTTCAGCCCCTACATTAACAAGGCCGACACGCGGATTTTTTATATTGTACATCTGCTGCATGTATATTGAACCCATTACGGCGAACTGGACATAATTGATGGGTCTGCAATTCGTATTCATTCCCGCGTCAATAATCATCGCCCCGCCGCTTAATGAAGGTACTACAGGCGCCAAAGCGGGCCTTACTATACCGGGTATTCTTCCGGCAATCAGAAGGGTTCCCGCAAGTAGCGCTCCGGTGCTTCCCGCTGAAATAAATACATGGCCTTTGTTTTCCTTTATTTTCTTAAGCCCAATTACCATCGAAGAATCTTTCTTATGCTTTATCGCCTCGGTAGGTTTGTCTTTGTTCGTAATAACCTGCGGTGCATGGGTAACGAAGATCCGGTCATTTGGGTAATCCTGCCTCTTCAGTACCTTACGTATTTCATCTTCAATCCCGATTAATTCTATATCAAAACCAGTTTTTAAATTTACTGCTTCAATACAGCCTTTTACAATCTCTTCGGGAGCGTAGTCTCCTCCCATAGCATCCACGATAACTCTCAACTTATCCACTCAGCCTTTCCGGACAATGATATGCCATCACATTAAAAAGTATTTCTATTCGGGTTTATCGCTTTGCTGTTTATCTTCATTGTTGCCAATTGCTACAAGAATAAACTTTCCCCTGAAAACTTCCTGCTGTTTATGGTATATCATTACCCAGACAATGTAGTTTCTCTGCCTGGCATGACGGACAGTTGCCTTTGCGACAAGCCTGGAACCTGCATATACCGGAACTTTGTACTTAATATTTGCAATGCCGACAAGAGCAACTTCAGCGTCTATAACCGCAATCGCTAAAGACTCCGCGAAAGAGTATATGAAATGTCCCCTTACAATTTTGGAGTGTTCAAAAACCATCTGTTCGGTTGTATCAAGAATTGAGATGCCGCTTTTACCTAATTGTATTTCAACAATTTCTCCAATAATCTCATCGGCATGAAGTGCTCTTACTTTTTTATGGTTCTGCGCCGCGACATCGCGGATCCTTTTTCTTAATTCCGGGATTCCAAGCTCCAGCCTGTCAAGACGTATCGTAGGTATGCTTACGTCAAGATACTCGGCAATATCCTCGTCTGTCATGAACGGATCTTCTTTTAATTTGTTAAGAAGTTTGGTCTGTCTTTCCTTTTTTGCCTGTGAACTTTTGTTCAATTATCACACCCTGCTTTCTAAAGTATAAATAATGTTTGCCGTCCGGTAAGATATCGCCTGTTTTTAAGGCTTTCCCTCACCGAAACCGGTGTATCATCAGCATCTGACTAATAATTATTACCTGATAATATATCCTGTTAATAAATAGTATAAACTATTTATTTCAGTAATGCAATATTCGATTTCGAAAAACTGAAAAAATTCCCAGGCAATATTTGAACATAAAGAACTGTTGGGCAATGAAACAATTATTCTTTAATTCTCGTGATGTTTTCTTTAACATATTGATAGCCGGATATGACCGTTAATATAACCGAAACCCACAGCAGGTATTGCCCTATCGACAGTGATGTGAAAAGCGAGAATGGATAATTTTTTATTAGGATAAGTACAATTGCGACCATCTGCGTAAATGTTTTTACTTTACCGAGAAATCCTGCAGGGATAACAACCGCGTCCTTGGCCGCAAGTATGCGTATGCCCTGGACAATAAATTCCCTTGTAATAATGATGATAACGGCCAATGCCGAAACTTCGCCCAATTGAATGAAGGCAATAAGAGCCGAAACAACAAGCAGTTTGTCGGCAATCGGATCAAGGAATTTTCCCAATACGGTAACGCATCCTTTTTTCCTTGCAATGGCTCCATCAAACATATCGGTAAGAGCAGCAGCCACAAAAACAAATGCCGCGATAATTCTGCCGGTTTCAGGAGAAACCGGAACAAGCAATGAATTATTTCCAACAGGCAGGACAAGCGCCAGAAAAACAGGAATCAGCAGTATTCGTAAAAATGTAAGCTTATTCGGTAAATTCATTTTAACCACCTTTCAGCGCTTTCGGCAAAACCGCGGCATAAAGCCTTTTTTATGCTTCAAGCCTGTGACCGATAAGATCCGTTCCGTCGACGGAAACAATTTTTACATTCACAAGTTCCCCCGTTTCAACAGGATCGGGAGAAGTAAAATAAACAACGGGATCAATTTCGGGAGCCTCGGCATACGACCTTCCATAGTAGAAAATGCCGTCGTCGGCCACACCTTCGGCAAGAACTTCATAAACTTTCCCTATTCTATATTTCATCCTTGTTTCCGCTATATCCTGTTGAACCGCAAGTATCCTGTCGCGTCTTTGCAGTTTTACTGCTTCATCAATCTGACTTTTCATAGAATATGCCGGGGTGCCTTCCTCACGCGAATACGCAAAAACGCCGAGCCTGTCAAATTGGTATTTTTTAATAAAATCTACGAGAACCTCAAAATCTTCTTCGGTTTCTCCCGGAAAACCAGTGATCAATGATGTTCCTAATATTATATCAGGCACTTCTTTTCTTAACCTGGTCAAAAGATTAGCCAGATCTTTTTCCCTGCATTTCCTTCCCATCAGTTTCAATATTTTATCCGATGCGTGCTGGATCGGGATATCGAGGTATTTTAACAGTTTCGGATTTCTATTAAATTCTTCTATCAACCTGCCGGTTATTCTTTCAGGATAACAGTATAGAAGCCTGATCCATTTCACGCCGTCTATATCGGAAAGCATGCGCACAAGGTCGACGATCTTGCTTTCCCCGTATAAATCCTCGCCGTAACGGCTTACATCCTGGGCAACAAGGACAAGTTCCTTAGCACCGCTGCAGGCAAGGTATTCGGCTTCCTTCACAATGCTTTCGAACGTCCGGCTCCTGAAAGCTCCTCTCAAACGCGGTATAACACAATAAGTGCAGTGGTTGCTGCATCCTTCCGCGATCTTCAGATATTGGGAAGGGCCGCTGCCTGAAAGCATACGAGTACTGTTTAGATACCCGATATCCTTCGGCTCGTCTGTAAAAACCCTGTCTCCAGGTTTTTCGTTAAAGCATTGTTCTATTACTTTGCGTATTTCGGCAATGTTCCCCGTGCCCAGAACGAGATCTACTTCAGGTATTTCGGAGATAATTTCATCACGATAACGCTGTGCCAGACACCCCGTAACGGCCAATACTTTCAGTTTTCCGTATTTTTTAAATTCTGCGGCTTCAAGTATCGTATCAACGGCTTCTTCCTTCGCTTCGTCTATAAACGCGCATGTGTTTACAATAATAATATCAGCGTTTTCTATATCTGTTGTAATTTCAAACATACCCTGGTTTAGCATGCCCAGCATTATTTCACTGTCGATCAAATTTTTAGGGCATCCCAGGGAAATGCAAGCTAGTTTAACAGGCATTCTTATCCTCCGTCCCACATTCATTCAGTATATTATCACAAATTCAAACCGTTGAACAGACTAAAGATTCAGACATGACATCTTTAAGACGTGACATCATTAACTATTGCCAATGTGCTGTCAGTATGTGCTTTTTCGCCCCAGGAAATGAACCAACCGAACCAGGACCCGCGGAAATAGTGTTCATACACAACTAATTGAACTATTGTACAATAGTTTTTCAGAACAAGCGGTAACGTAGCGGGTGGCTCGGGTGTTTTCGGTGACGACGGGCGGCATGCTTCAACGCTCTGTGCTGCCCACAGGTAAATGCGGAGCGGGTAAATGAGCGACCCGGGATATGGAGACCTCTCAACAGAAAAATGAACAGGATCTAAAGCGTGTTGTTGGTATGTGCTTTGCCGACCTAGGAAACGAAACACCCGAGACAGGACCCGCGGTAATTATGTCGAAAAGACAACGGGTGGTCCGGGTGTTTTCGGTGACGACGGAGAATAATAAAGAGAAACGAAACACCCGAACCATGACCCGCGGAAATAGTGTCGTATAAATAGCGGATGGTTCGGGTGCTTTTGGCACAACGGGCGACAGGAATTTAGAAATTCAGCATCGAAACCCTGAGAATTCCTTCCGTATTCAGCAACTGTTTAATTATATCATCGGGAACCGCTACATCAACGCTTACAAATGAAACCGCCTTATCGCCCCTCCTGTTGCGGCTCCACTGCATCGCAGCGATATTTATGTTGTTTGAGCCAAGCAGTGTTCCGACTTTCCCTATTATTCCGGGGACATCCATGTTCTGAATTGCGATAACATGCGGTGTGGGTTCAAAGTCAAGCTTATATCCGAAGAAATCGACTATGTGTATCATATCCTTTGCAAATACTGTTCCTGATACCGACAGTTCCTTTTCCCGTGTTACAAATTTAACCGTAATTAAATTTGTGTATTTATCAAGGGTAGTGCTTTTGCTCTCCGTAAGCTGCACGCCAAGTTCTTTGAGCTTAAGCTCGGCATTAATATAGTTGACTTCACTGTCACCCATGCTCTTCAGGAAACCTTTCAGTGCGGATAATGTTATTGATTTGGTATCTATTTGCGCAACGTCACCGCTGTATATAACCTCAATCTTTATAACCCTGTTATTTTCAGCCTGGTAGTAAATGCTTCCAAGCTTTTCGGCCAGCTCAAGGTATGGCTTGAGTTCCTCAACATCTCCGGATATAGGAGGCATATTAACCGCTGCAACAAACTCATTGTTCAGAACCTTGTCTATAAGCTCAGCAACACCTATACTTACGTTATAGCTCGCCTCTTTTGTCGATGCGCCCAGATGCGGCGTAAATACGACATTATCCAGATCAAGAAGCGGATTCCAGTAATCCTGCTCTTCAGGTTTTTTGGTAAAATCAGGTTCTTTTTCCTGAACATCCAGAGCCGCTGCCGCGACATGCCCTTCTACGAGCGCGTTATACAACGCTTTTTCATCAATCATGCCGCCGCGCGCTACGTTTACTATGCGCACACCCTTTTTGCACATCTTAAGCTCTTTTTCTCCAATTAACCCCATAGTTTGAGGGCTTTTTGGAATGTGAAGCGTAACCAAATCAGAAATTTTAAGGAGGTCCTCAAGGGTCTCGCACCTGGATATGCCTAATTTAACAAACCTGTCGTCGGAAGCGTAAGGATCATATCCTACAACCTTCATGCCTATTCCCTTAAGCTTTCTTGCCACAATGGAACCGATTTTTCCGACTCCTATTACCCCGGCAACCTTGCCATCAAGTTCTTCGCCGACAAACTTATTTCTTCTGAAATCCTTATTTTTCGCGGCATAATGAGCCTGAGGGATATTTCTGAATATTGAAAATGCCAACGCGACTCCCATTTCAGCGGCGGCCATTATGTTGCCTTCAGGGGTATTTACAACGGCTATCCCTCGTCTTGTACATTCTTCCACATCAATATTGTCTACGCCATTTCCCGCTCTTCCGACCGCTTTAAGGTTTTTTCCCCGTTCGATAACATCTTTTCTTACTTTCGTCGCGCTTCTTACAATAATAGCGTCATATTTTTCAATTACCTCAAGCAGTTCCTCATGCGGTATCCCAAACGGAGTATCCACTTCATGCCCTTTGCTTTTCAAGTAATCAATACCCTCGGGTGCCATTTTGTCCGTTACGATTATTTTTGCCACATTTATCCCTCCAATAAATAAAGTCAAACCCTTTCGTTTGACCTCTGATTTTCACTATGAAACAGCATATAACTATAGCGGTTTTCCGCTATAATTATAAATAAACTGTCTCTGTCCTTTTGCCTGAGAGATACACCCTGCCTTTCAGCACGGGTTTGCCCCTTCGGCGCCATTTCATGGTCTCTCCAGAGGCCCGTCCGATTGAAGTCTTGTAACCTGAGAGGTTTACTCCTTCGGTGTGCCTTCGGCACTCTCCCTCAACCTTCATCCGGCTGTATTAGGTTTGCTGGATATAATATTATCTTTTATTATATTCTTCCTAATCAAAAAGTCAATAGTTTATGTTAAATTTTTATCAATCTTTTTTTTTATGTATTTTTCTTCCCATTGCGGCAATCCTGCCTCCCGACAGCAGGGTATTAAATAAACGGTAACTGCCGCTGCTATAGCCTAAAGTCTCATCCGAATATATTGTCATTTTTTATTGTAACATTCATAAGAAGCGTTCCGGGCATAAGCTCGGGTTTGAGGTAAGCTTTAGGGTTTGTCGAAATAAGCTTGTCAATCGTATACGTATTATCTTTGTTTTTTATAAGCACAACACGTTCACCGTGCAGTGTAACTTCAATAAAAGACATTTCATTTTGGTTGTCATAAAATATCCGTTCGTATGGAATAACCGAATAAATCACGCATTTTCACTTCCTTCCGTCTGCGTCTTTGATTCTTTAATAAAAGAATCAAGTTTTTTGAGCGCACTTGAAAGACCTCCGACCTCATTGATTATTCCATGATCTACGGCTTCCTGCCCGAACAGGATAGTCCCTACATCGTTAGCGAGCTCACCTGTCTTCAGCATTAAATTTCTGAAGTTTTCCTTTGAAATATTTGAATTTTTTGAAACAAAGTCAACAACTCTCTCCTGCATTCTGTCGAAATATTCATAAGTTTGCGGAACTCCGATAACCATGCCGCTTAACCTAAGGGGATGAATGGTCATTGTCGCGGACGGCGCTATAAACGAATACCTTGTGGATACCGCCATAGGTACTCCTATACTGTGCCCTCCTCCCAATATCAATGATACTGTCGGTTTTGACATGCTCGAAATCATTTCCGCTATCGCGAGGCCGGCTTCAACATCGCCACCAACGGTATTCAGCACAAGCAGCAGCCCGTCGATGTTCGGATCCTCTTCTATTGCTACAAGCTGCGGTATAACATGTTCGTATTTTGTCGTCTTATTTTGCGGCGGCAATACGAGATGCCCTTCAATCTGGCCTATTATAGTCAGGCAGTGTATGTTTCTGCCTTTTTCCTGTACGGTTACCGTACCCATTTCTTTTATCTTATTAATATTATCTTTTTCATTATCTGGCTTTTTATCATCAGCCTGGCTAACAAAAAACACCTTTGATTCCAAGAGGAAACCTCCATGTACATTGTCTTTCCATAAGTATGATCGTATTCAATATGAAATATTCATTTTCGCGTAAGCATAGCGAAAAGGTGGTATAATTTATAAATAACAATCTACATGGAGGGTATTTATGGATAATTTCACTTTTTCAAATCCAACAAAAATAATATTTGGAAGCGGAACAGAAAATTTAGTTGGAAAAGAAGCTTCCGCTTATGGAAAAAACATTCTGTTACATTATGGCGGAGGAAGCATAAAAAGAACCGGTCTGTACGACAGGGTTGTTAAATCGTTGAAAGATGCCGGATTATCAATTATTGAGCTTCCAGGTGTTAAGCCAAACCCAAGGTTAAGTCTTGTCAGGGAAGGAATTGAAATATGCAGGAAACAAAATATAGACTTTGTACTGGCGGTTGGCGGCGGAAGTTCAATTGATTCGGCAAAAGCCATCGCGATGGGAACCCTATACGACGGCGATGTATGGGATATATTTATCGGAAAGCACACCCCGACAAAAGCACTTCCGGTAGGAACTGTCTTAACGATTCCTGCAGCCGGCAGTGAAGCAAGTACAGCCAGTGTTATCACCAATGAAGACGGATGGTATAAAATAGGGTTTAATTCGGAAATAATTTATCCCAGGTTTTCTATATTGAATCCCGAACTGGCCTTTACAGTGCCGAAATACCAGGCTGCATGCGGCGCAGCGGATATAATGGCACACTTGATGGAAAGATATTTCACCAAAACTAAAAATGTTGAGTTAACAGACCGCATGATTGAAGCGGTAATGAAAACCATAATAAACAATATACCTAAAGTATTGAAAGAACCCCGTAATTATGACGCATGGGCTGAAATAATGTGGGGAGGTACTATCGCCCATAATAATTTGTTGAATACGGGAAGAACCGGAGATTGGGGCAGCCATGCTATAGAACACGAGATAAGCGCTATTTACGATGTTCCTCACGGCGCCGGGCTTGCAGTTGTTTTCCCCGCCTGGATGAAATATGTTTATAAAACTGACCTTGAGCGTTTTTGTCAATTTGCCGCACGTGTATGGAACGTTGATCAATCCTTCTTTTCACCTGAAGATACGGTAATTGAAGGGATTTCAAGGTTTGAAAGCTTCCTTTCCTCTATTGGCCTGCCGGTTACTCTGAAACAGCTTGGAGTAACGTCAGACAGGCTGGAAGAAATGGCGGATAAGGCAACGGGCGGAGACAGATACACTATCGGAGAATTTGTCCGCTTAAAAAAGAGTGATGTGCTTAATATTTTGAATCTCGCAAACAAATAACAAATAAAAGGTGCTGCCGGATATATCATGCGATACTATGCAGCAGCACCTCTTTTTTAATATTCACTTTCTTTTAGAATAACATCGTGGGCCCCGCCTTCTATTATGCTTGTGGACGAAACAATTACTATTCTTGCAGTTTCCTGGAGCTGCTTTATAGATTTCGCACCGCAGCTTGACATCGTCGATCGGATTTTACTAAGCGTTACGTCAAGATTATCCTTTAATTTACCGGCATAAGGCACATAGCTGTCAACGCCCTCTTCAAATTTCAGGTTCGTGTTTTCTCCGAGATCATATCTCTGCCAGTTTCTTGCCCTGTTCGAACCTTCACCCCAGTATTCTTTTACGTAGCTGTTGCCTCGTTTTACTTTCTTGTTAGGGCTTTCGTCAAACCTTGCAAAATAGCGTCCCATCATTACAAAATCCGCGCCCATCGCCAGCGCGAGCACTATATGATAATCATGAACTATACCGCCGTCAGAACATATCGGTATATATACGCCGGTTTTTTTATAATATTCGTCGCGGGCTTTCGAAACTTCTATTACGGCACTGGCCTGACCCCGTCCGATTCCCTTTTGTTCCCGCGTAATACAAATCGAACCGCCCCCAATTCCGACTTTTACGAAATCGGCTCCGGATTCGACCAAATACATAAACGCTTCCCTGTCGACAACATTTCCGCCGCCAACTTTGACGTTCTCGTAATTACTTTTAATATATTGAATAGCTTCTCTCTGGTATTCGGTATAACCGTCGGAGGAATCGACGCAAAGAACATCGGCTTCAGCTTCAAGCAAAGCCGGAACCCTTTCCTTATAATCGCGCGTGTTTATCCCCGCGCCTACCATAAGCCTTTTTTTCGAATCCTGAAGCTGTTCGGGGTTCTGTTTGTGATCATCGTAATCCTTCCTGAAAACCAGGTACTGCAGGTTGCCGTCACTGTCGACGATAGGCAGGCAGTTAAGCTTATATTCCCAAATAATATCGTTCGCTTCGCTTAACGTTATTCCAAGCTTCCCTACAATTAAATCCTTAAGCGGTGTCATGAAATCCGCTACCTTTTTATCCAGCGGATCCCTGGTTAAGCGGTAATCACGTCCGGTTACAATCCCCAATAGTTTACCCGTCGCGGTTCCGTCTTCGGTAACCGCTATCGTTGAATGCCCGGTTTTTTCTTTTATTTCGAGAACGTCCTTAAGAGTGTGATGTATCGATACGTTTGAATCACTTACTACAAATCCTGACTTGTGTTTCTTGACTTTCCTTACCATTTCGGCCTGGCTTTCAATTGGCTGTGAACCGTAAATAAACGACAGGCCCCCGCACTTTGCAAGCGCGATTGCCAATGTGTCGTTTGAAACCGATTGCATTATTGCGGATACGATTGGTATGTTCAGTTTCATCGAAGGTTCCTGTCCTTTTGGGAACTTTACAAGAGGTACAGACAAGTCTATGTTGGACGGTGAGCAATCCTTCGTTGTAAGGTTGGGCAGCAGTAAAAATTCACTGAATGTTCTTGATACCTCTTCGTATATGATTGCCATTGTCTTCTCCTCCTTCTTATTAAGATATTTTCAGCATTCCGCATCAGGCATAACTGATAAATTTTTACTATCTTATAAAATTTAGATTTATTTGTCAAGCACCTTTTTAAAGCAATTGATAAATTTGCAGGTTTTAAATACTCGCCTTTTTATACCGGCTGATTCTATGCGAATAAGGCATCGACAAATTCGACGGGATTGAACGGCTGAAGATCATCTATTTGTTCACCCACGCCTATAAATTTCACAGGCAGGCCAAGTTCCGATTTTATTGAAACAACCACGCCGCCCTTGGCCGTACCATCAAGCTTTGTCAGCACAAGTCCCGTTACGCCCGACGCTTCCGTAAAGCTTTTCGCTTGTGACACGGCGTTTTGTCCCGTTGTCGCGTCAAGAACAAGAAGCGTTTCAATATCGGCATCAGGCAGTTCACGCTTTATTATCCTGAATATTTTTTTAAGCTCTTCCATCAGATTTTTCTTCGTATGCAGCCTACCTGCCGTATCGCATACAATAACATCAAAATCCCGCGCTTTTGCCGCGGCAATGGCATCATATACGACCGCGGACGGATCCGAGCCTTCCGTATGCTTAATTATATCAACTCCCGCTCTTTCAGCCCATATCTCAAGCTGATCTATCGCAGCGGCGCGAAAAGTATCCGCGGCGGCCATAAGCACTCTTTTTCCCTGCTGTTTTAGCAAATGACATATTTTCCCGATAGAAGTGGTTTTCCCAACACCGTTAACCCCAAGCACTACAATAACCGATGGTTTTGTATCAAGCTTCATTATCGGCTGGTCTTCCCCGACAATATTTAATAGTTCTTCTTTTAAAACATTCTTCACTTGAAGCGCGTCGGTAATTTTATCTTTTTTCACTCTTGTTTTTAATTCTTCAATTATTCGTAGAGATGTTTCAACACCAATATCCGATGTGATAAGTATCTGTTCGAGTTCCTCAAACAATTCTTCATCTATCTTTCCGAATGACACCAACAGATTATCTATTCTTTTTGTTATATTGTCTCTTGTTTTTTTCAAACCATTCTTCAGTTTGTTAAAAAAACTCATTAGTATTATTCCTCCGTTTTTAGTTTTGCTCTACAGTCTATATTACGAAAGGGATTTATTGATCCCCGAAGAAGTAAATCCGGGCGCTGTTATTTATTGATACTATCCTGTTACGGCTTTTTTCATATCGTCAAGTTTCAGCGAAACAACGGATGAAACCCCATATTCCTGCATTGTAACGCCGTACAATGCGTCGGAGTATTCCATTGTCCCTTTTCTGTGCGTAATAACAATAAACTGCGTATTATCGGTAAATTTTCTGATATACTCGGCAAACTTGTAAACGTTCGCGTCATCCAAAGCTGATTCTATTTCATCAAGAATACAGAATGGGACCGGGCGCATTTTTAATATCGCAAACAGCAAGGCTATAGCTGTAAGTGCTCTTTCGCCCCCGGAAAGAAGAAGCATGTTCTGCAGTTTCTTCCCCGGCGGCTGTGCTATAATTTCTATCTCGCTTTCAAGAACATCATCGGGATTTTCAAGAACTACCTCTGCCCTGCCTCCATCAAAAAGTTCCCTGAAAACTACGTTAAAATTATAGTTGATCTTTTGAAACTCTTCAACAAACTGCTTTTTCATAATCGACGTCATTTCCTGGATAACACGGTTCAGGTTCTCTTCCGATTTTATAAGGTCGTCTTTCTGGGCAGTTAAAAAACGGTAGCGCTCCATTGTCTTGCTGTAATCATCTATCGCCGATACGTTTACAGGACCAAGCTCCCGTATTGCCGCTTTCAACTCATTTATCCTCTCCTGCGTCTTCCTGACGCTTTGTATTTCTTTTCTGTATTCTCCCGCAGTTTGATAGGTTAACTCATACTCGTCCCATAAACGGTTTTGAATGGCCTCAAGTTCGGTTTGAAATTTTGTCTGCCTGACCTCCAGTTTCCCGAACTCTTCCTGAAGCGCTCGTATTGTTTCGTTGTGCGACGACAAAGTATCCACCATTTGCGATACATCTTCTTCAAGGACGGCAACCTCATCCTGCAATGCCTCAAACTTAAGGCTTTTTCCGGTTTTCATCTCCTGATATCCCTGGATCTTCTGTTTTATGCCGACAATTTCGGATTTTAACGCTTCTATTCTTTCATTGTTTTTCACCTGGGCCTCAAGCCTTTTTTGAATGTTTTCGGCAAGAAGTTTCTTTTCTTCATCCAATCGCTCTATCGTTTCTTTTGTGTAGTTTATGCTTTCAATTATCGAATTTACCGATACCTTATAATCGTTTATATCCATGTGAACCGCGTCGCGGCTTGCCTGCTCTTCCTTGTTCTTCAACTGGTTTTCTTCAATGGTTTTTCTCAGCAGTTCTATGCTCTCTTCAATTGACGAAAGCCTTTTTTCCTCTTCTTTTATATCCTCTTCCAAGGATTTAATGTTTTTTTCAAGCTCATTGTATTCAACCTTGAGCATATCCTGCCTTGCAGCCATATTCCCGATACTCTCTTTTATGCTTGAAACAAACTGTTCCTGTTTTAAAACAATTAATTCCTGATCCTGGTAATTTTTGCGAAGCCGGCTTATATTTTCCTCCATTTCAACGAGTTGCGACGCCTTTTCGGCACAATCGGCCTCAAGCTGTTTACTTCGTCTTGACAATGCTTCAACTCTTTTTTCCAGTTCCCTGATTAAGCGGCTCCGGCTTAAAAGGCTTGACGTTTTTGAGGGTCTGCTGCCTCCTGTTATCGAACCTCCGGGGTTTAATATTTCCCCGTCCAATGTAACAACACGGAAACTGTATCCATATTTCCTGGATATCGCTATACCATCGTCGATATCGTTAACAACAACCGTTCTGCCGAGAAGATTAAGAATAATATCCCTGAATGTCTTCCTGCATTGAATCATGTCCGACGCAAGACCTAAAAAACCTTTTTCCTGCTTAAGCTGATTTATTATATTCTGATCGAGTATACGCGGTTTAACGGCTGAAACAGGCAGAAATGTAGCCCTTCCGATATTTTTAGCCTTCAGGAACTCGATTAACGCTTTCGCTGTCAACTCATCCCTAACTACAATGTTCTGCAGCGCTGTGCCTAACGAAACCTCAATAGCCGTTTCATAATGCTCTTTTACACTTATCAATTGGGCCAGCGCGCCGTAAACACCGCCGCCGAAGTCACCGTTTTCGCTGCATGCTTTAAGTATCGCTCTTACACTGTGCTGGTAACCTTCCAGGCTGTTTTCCATATCGGTTAAGACTTTCCGGCGTGATTTTGCGCTCTGAAGTTCCTGCAATAATTTATTCTGTTCTTCTCTAATATGCTCGATCTCGGTTTTTCCCTGCTCGAAGATTTGTTCCTTTTCGTTTAAATCTTCTTTCTGCTTTGAGAGTAATCCCTTTGCTTTTCGCAAGTCATTCATCGCTTCTTCGAGACGAAGGGTTTCCTGATCTCGTTCGAGCATTATTTTCCTAATCTCATCGCTTACTTTACGCTGCCTTTCTTTCAAAGCCTTTTTCTCATTTTTCAGGCTGTTAAGCCTTGTCCTCGATTCGGACAAATCGTCAAGCTTATCCATTACTTCCTGCTTCATTAATTCAATTTCGCGTTCTTTTTCATTAAGGCGCGCAATGATTTCGCCAAGCTTTTTCTCCGCCTGGGCAAGCAGGTTGGAATAATTTTCATGTTCGCGCTCCAGATTTTCAAGCCTTTTGTTCCTTTTTTCAATGTCCCTGTTAATAGCTTCGATCCTGGATTTTGTGCCTTCAATATCCTGATCTGCCGCAATATTGCCCGATTCAAGGCTTTTAATCTTTTCTACGTTAATTTGAATGCGGTTTTCGTACCGGCCTGTTTCCCTGTCAATTTCAAACAACTCATTACGGATAACTTCAAGGTCATTCTTCAGCTTTTCCAACCGCTCGGCTCTTTCACGGTTTTCCTGTTTCTTTTTCTCAATGCGATCGTTTTCGTTCTGAATGTCCTGCCGGATTTTTGTGAACAGGTCTTCCATATCCTTAATTTTAGCCTGGTTCTTTTCTATGCTGTCGATGTATAGCGACACTTCCAATTCTTTCAGTTCGCCGCTTAGAGCAAGGTATTTCCTGGCTTTTTCCGCCTGATCTTTAAGAGGCTCCAACTGGGATTCCAACTCAATAATGATATCGTCAATCCTAAGGAGGTTTTGCTTTGTATTTTCGAGTTTATGCAGAGCTTCTTTTTTCCTTGCCTTATATTTCATAATACCAGCAGCTTCTTCAAAAATAGCGCGCCTGTCTTCGGAGCGCGTGCTCAAAATTTCGTCAATCCTTCCCTGTCCGATTATAGAATACCCTTCTTTGCCTATTCCGGTATTCATAAACAGTTCATGGATATCCCTCATCCGGCACAACGTTTTATTAATATAATATTCACTCTCTCCTGAACGATATACTCTGCGGGATATGGTAATATCAGAATAATCCAGAGGTATTGCTCTATCCGAATTGTCGAGCGTCAGTGAAACGTAAGCAAATCCGACAGGCTTCCTGTGCTGCGTTCCTGCAAAGATGACATCCTCCATCCTGTTGCCGCGCAGAGATTTTGCGCTCTGCTCCCCAAGAACCCATCTGACTGCGTCTGAAATATTACTTTTTCCGCTTCCGTTAGGGCCAACAACTGATGTAATGCCCTTTTCGAAATGAAGATTTATTTTATCCGCGAAAGATTTGAAGCCCTGTATCTCAATACATTTTAAAAACAATCTGCCCACCCCGAAAACTTATATCTATAATAAACCTATTTTACCATAAAAAACGGGTAAATCAATATACACCGCGATTAATCGGCACTTGCCATGAGTTTTCGTTACTATTCAGGGCACAATAATTTTAAAACACGTTTTAATTCCATATAAACAACCGCAAAAAACCGGGCAGCGTTTATTCATAGCTGCCCGTTTTTTTGGGATGATCGAAATTTCATTGTTTTCTTTGATCTATCGGAACATACTCCGCTAATTCTTTAACATTCTGGTATGCCGGCCTTATAATTCGCCCACCGTTAATAACTTCTTCTATTATATGCGCACAAAGACCAACCACCCGCGCGGTTGCGAAAATTGGGGTATATAAATCAACCGGAATGTTAAGCATATTATAGACGAAACCGGAATAAAAATCCACATTCGCGCACATGGCTTTATCGGATTTTTTTATTTCTTTGAATACTTCAATTCCAAGACGTTCAACTTTTTCATAAAGCTCATATTCTTCCATCCTGCCTTTTTCGGCCGCCAATTTCTTCGCTTTCTTTTTCAGCAGTACACATCTTGGGTCTGAAAGCGTATAAACGGCATGCCCGATACCGTATATCAGCCCTGAACGGTCATAGGCCTCTTTTCTCATTATCTTTGCAAGATAATCGCGAATTTCACTTTCACTGCTCCAGTTTTTCACGCTGTGTTTTATTTCATCCATCATTTCCATAACCTTCAGATTTGCTCCGCCATGTTTCGGTCCTTTCAACGAGCACAATGCCGCCGCAATGCATGAATAAATGTCAGTTCCGGTTGAAGCCACAACATGGCTTGTAAACGTAGAATTGTTCCCACCGCCGTGTTCAGCGTGCAGGATCAGTGCAGTATCCAGAGTCGTCGCTTCAAGCGGAGTATATGCGCAGTCAGGCCGGCTTAGGTACAATATATTCTCTGCCGTACTCAGATGGGTTTGGGGTTTATGTATAAATAGGCTGTTGCCGAGATGGTAATGCGATTTCGCCTGGTAGCTGTAAGCAGCCATCAGCGGAAACCGGGAGATTATTTCCATGCTTTGCCTGAAAAGATTTTTTACGCTTGTATCCTCCGGGTTTTTATCATAAGAATAAGCGGCAAGGATTGAATAAGCAAGCTTATTCATAATATTTACGCTTGGCGCCTTCATAATTATATCGCGCACAAATCCTTCCGGCAGGCACCTGTTATATGCCAGGACCGCATTAAATTCATTAAGCTGTTCCCAGTTCGGCAGTTCCCCAAACAGGAGCAAATACGCGCATTCTTCAAAACCGAAACGATTTTCCTCTAAACATGTGTCCACAAGATCGTATACATCTATCCCTCTATAAATAAGCCGCCCATGCTGCGGGATTTTTTTGCCATCGACAATCACATATGAATGCACATCGCCTATCTCCGTTAAACCGACAACAACACCTGTTCCATCTTCATTTCTGAGACCGCGTTTAACATTGTGCTTGGCAAACAAATCAGGGCTGTAGTAGCTGTCGATGTCAATTCTTTCCGCCGACCTTTCGTAATATTGATCCAACTCTTCAAGTGTAAATTCATGTTTCATATATATCCTCCCTCTTAAGAATCAGCACAGTCTAAACTAAATATATGTATTTTTAAGCATATCGCCGCACTTGTATCCGCCGCCCAGAATACTGCTTTCGAGTTTTTCGAAAATTTTGCCATGAAGCGACTGTCTTGTTCCAACTTCATCCGGTTTATCGTTTCGCATTTTTGTGTCTCCGCAATATTTTTATTAACCTTATATTCGCGTGCATGAAATCCATTAACATCAAGGCTTTTGACAGGATAGCTTCCTTCGGTAAAAATAAGTTTTTACTATTGTATACAATTATACAATAATAGTCAATATTTTTTTTGCAGCTTTTTATTTTATAAATTGCAAAAACTGAATTCATATTATTAATTAATACTCTATATTTGTTTATTTATGATATTTGTGTATTAACCTTTTTTTATTCTTTTAGTCTTTTAATAATTAGGAAAAATAGCTTACTAATTTAAACGCACGATTTTAATGAAATAACAGACCATGACCTGCCGTCCGGTTTTATTAATAGATATTATATGCATCAGATAATTAAACATCGTTATGTTAAACTATTCGCTTTATGAATCGTGTTTTTTTCGCTTAACGGATAACGAAGATATTTTTTGATAATAATAAATTTGATGTGTAAAAATTCGCTCGACAAATATTTTAAAAGTGAGGAGACTGGCATGGATCACCGGGAATCAAGCAATAAAAACAAATACAATGAGTTTGAGATAAACAAAATATATCCGGGAGAAACAGCGGTAAAACCGCAGTTACCGATATGGTACGTAAAAAGCAAAAACACAATCTGGTATATACTGTCGGTAATAGAAGTACTGCTTTTGCTTCGTTTTATCTTTAAACTGCTCGGAGCAAATACTGCTAGCGGGTTCACTGTATTCATTTATTCCATTACAAACATTCTCACAATGCCGTTTTCGGGCATATTTAACCCTGTAAGGTCAACAGGGCTTGTAACAAGCTCGGTTTTTGAACCGGCCACGATAATCGCAATGGCGATATATGCACTCGCGGCCTGGGGAATCATAAGGCTTTTGTGGATAAAGGTTTCAAGAAACGGCTCTTGAAATCTTCAGCAAGATATCCCCTTTTACGTTTTTCTTCCCATTTTTGTTTACTATTATAACCCAATACCAAATACGCAATAAGCCCGATCCTGTCTCCTTTTATTCATATTTCAGGTGTTCTCTGCCCATTTAAGCCAGATTTGTGCGCTCGCATCGCTGGGCATGCGCCAGTCGCCCCGAGGTGACAGGCTTATCGTTCCGACTTTCGGGCCGTCGGGCATGCAGGAGCGCTTGAATTGCTGCGAGAAAAACCGTTTATAAAATATCTTGAGCACGCTTAATATCTGTTTCTCATCATATTCACCATGAAACGCACTTTTGGCAAGGAACAATATTTTATCCGGATCAGCCCCGTATCTTATCATATGATATATGAAAAAATCATGCAGTTCATATGGGCCTATTATATCTTCGGTTTTTTGGACAATTTCTCCGTTTTCTGCGGGAAGAAGCTCCGGCGTAACAGGCATATCCAGAATCCGCCGCAGAATGCCGACCATATCGTTATTCCCCGTATTATTTGAAACCCATCTGACAAGATGTTTTACCAGCGTTTTCGGTATGCTGTAGTTGACGGAATACATAGACATATGATCCCCATTGTATGTGCACCAGCCGAGAGCCAGTTCTGACAAATCACCCGTGCCTATTACAAGGCCGTTTTCCTTGTTTGCAAGATCCATAAGTATCTGGGTGCGTTCTCTCGCCTGTGCGTTCTCATACGTTGAGTCATGCTCCGACGGATCGTGCCCGATATCACGCAAATGATTGATACATGCATCCTTAATGCTGATTTCACGATAGTCGGCACCAATAATATTAATAAGCTCGACAGCATTTCGGTAGGTTTGGTCCGTTGTTCCAAAGCCCGGCATTGTTACCGCTATTATATTTTCCCTTGGCAGTTGAAGCTGGTCGAATGCCCGCATTGTAACCAGAAATGCCAATGTCGAGTCAAGCCCCCCCGATATTCCTATTACCGCCTTTTTTATCCCTGTGTGTTTAATTCTTTTTATAAGACCCGCCGACTGTATTTTAAAAATCTCCGCGCATCTTTCGTCACACGTTTTGGGATTGGAAGGAACAAACGGATGTTTTTCAATTTCACGATTCAGCGTTTCAATATCATGTTTCCATGGTTCAAGTGTTACAACACGGTTATCTGCGTCGGAAGGCATAAATGTGGATTTATTCATCCTGTCATGAACGAGTCTTTGAATATCAATTTCAGAGACAACAAGCTGTGATTCCATACGGAAACGCTCGCTCTGCGCAAGCACGATTCCATTCTCGGCTATTATCGCGTGCCCGCCGAAGACCAGGTCGGTTGTTGACTCTCCCACGCCGGATGATGAATACAAATACCCTGCAATACACCTGCCTGATTGGCTTTTAACAAGCATTTCACGATATTCATGCTTGCCGACCAGTTCGTTGCTTGCTGACAGGTTGCATATAATCAATGCACCGTCCAAAGCCTTTTTGCTTGACGGTGGAACAGGTATCCACATATCCTCGCATATTTCAACGGCAAAACATAACTGTGGATATTCGGCGTCATGAAAAATCAAATCCACGCCGCAGGGTATGTTCTCACCGAAAATACTAACACAATCAGTGTCCAAATCTCCGCCTTCCCTGAACCACCGTTTCTCGTAAAACTCATTGTTGTTGGGAATGCAGGATTTCGGGACAATTCCCTTTATTTGACCTTTTTGAATTACCGCTGCACAGTTATAAAGACGGTTTTTTATTAATAAAGGCAAACCGACAATAAATACATTATCCCACTTGCGTGAAGCTTCAGTTAATTCATGCAACGAATCAAGAGCAGAATCCAGTAAAACCGACTGCCGGAATAAATCACCGCATGTGTAACCGGTTATGCAAAGCTCCGGAAATACGGTAATATAGCACTGTTTATTTGCAGCTTCCGCCATAAGCTCAAGTATTTTCGCGGTATTAAAAACGCAATCCGCAACCTTCATTTCGGGAACAGCGGCTGCAACACGAACAAACCCGTATTTCGGCATATCGTTCACCAAACCTTCCGGTTAACTAATTTTATCAATATTTTACCACACTACCTGAAAAAGTTCATATTAATTTTATTTTGTTGTGAAGCAGGACCCGTACGGATAATGTTCAAGACCTGAGCAGACTGTCAAGCACGGCTTCCTGGCATTTCTGAACGCTGTCGAAATTCATGTTCGGGATATAATAGTTTTCAAGATCATCATGGTATTTTTTTGCCTGTTTAAGCACCTGCACCGCTTTTTCAAGAAGCCGACCATACTCTTCCCGGTTAAATTCGATATCGTCGCGGTATGGTTCAAGTACCGATTCGTCAACAAAATCATTAAAATTTATCTCGTCTCCTTTGATATCTTCATCAATATGCGACGGGTTAACTGTAGTTATAGAAATATCAAGTTCAGGAATAACAACATGTTCCACTTTATGGGGGTTTAAAGCGCAGTAATAGGTTTCGGTATCTATTCCCCGCTCCGACGCCGCAGCAATTACCCGTTCAAGAAGCCGTTCCGTTCTCGTTCCCGGTTCACCTTTCAATTTAATTATCCTACCGGTGGTAATCAGTGACGAAAGGTGGCTCACAAAACCTTTAGGCGTAATCGCCGAAGCAAAAAGCCGGCGCTGTCTGCCTATAACTTCCGAAACATCAATCCCTTCGAAAATATCGGATATAACCTGCGAGATTACGACATTTGCTTTTCCGCTTCGCACAGCCATGCCGTAAAGCGCTTCATTATCCTTGTAAATCGCGTATACCGCGCTTATATACCTGTATGCCCTCTGAAATGTAATCCCTATTTTCCGGTTTATATTTAGAATATTATCTCTGTTCCTGTCAAAGCCGTCATTATCCCAGAACTCGCCGAGATTAATTATTTCGTCGACCGCTCCGGGATTTTTTGGATCAACAATATGTGGAGCCGTTCCATCGACAAGCGCAGTGTTCTTCCGGGGGAACACAACACCGTCAAGGCTGTCCGGATCGCTTGAACAATGCATGTATTCGACATCAAACCCTTCTTTAAGCATCTGCGACGCTATCTTTTTCATAAACGTCGATTTTCCGACGCCGGGACCGCCTTTAAGAATGATTATTCTTTCAGCCTTATCCTGGGGCAGTATATGGTCATAATAGCTAAAAAAGCCTTCCGCCGTATTTCCGCCCGCAAACATATGCCTCGTTTTACCTTCCGCCATATTAACGTACCTCCACATAATAATAAATTTTTATTACCGATAATTATATGTTGCTTTTCTAAATTAAATGTTATCCTTAAAACCATGATAAAATCACACAATACTTTAAAACCCAGAAGGACTATTGTGAAATAATTCTTATTTTATTAAAACAATCCGCCTATGCATTAATATTGGAAACACAGCGGGTGATTCGATTGATTTCGTTGACGCAGGGTAACATGCTCCAGCGCTCTGCTGCTTATAGGTAACTGTGGAGCGGGTTAATG
>LSQX01209707.1_pt1 | contig 42597 bp, 46 predicted proteins | sample 654561 | NCBI WGS metagenome assembly LSQX01 (sample SAMN04489861, study PRJNA283612) | anaerobic digester metagenome | isolation source: 4 biogas reactors fed with cattle manure at either 37C or 55C with and... | place: Denmark: Kongens Lyngby | collected 2014 | reverse complement strand
ACGACAATGAGTGGGGCTACTCCAATCGAGTTGTCGACCTGGCAGCATTTATTGCCGGGCAGATGTAGCACGTTGGATGAAAAGGGGATGATTCATGTTGCGCAAGCTCACTGTTGATGAGATAGATGTGGCGGGCAAGCGCGTCTTCGTCAGGGTTGATTTCAACGTTCCCATGGATGCCCAGCGCAACATAACTGACGACAGACGAATCAACGCTGCTCTGCCCACAATCGAGTACCTTGTGGGCCAGGGTGCCAGGGTCATTCTCGCTTCTCACCTGGGCCGGCCCAAGGGGAAATATGATCCTTCGGCTACCATGGATCCTATTGCCGAACGCCTTTCCCAACTGCTAGGAAAGCCTATACGTAAACTGGACGATTGCATAGGTACGGAAGTGGCAGATGCCGTAGATGAAATGGCGCCGGGGGATGTCGTGCTTTTGGAGAACGTGCGCTTCCACAAAGAAGAAGAGGCCAACGAGCCCGAGTTTGCGAAGGCACTGGCGTCGCTGGCAGATGTGTATGTAAATGATGCCTTCGGCACTGCGCACCGGGCTCATGCATCAACTGAAGGCATAGCCAGGCACATCCCGGGCGTTGCCGGTTTCTTGATGCAAAAAGAGATCGAGATCATGGGCAAGGCGCTGCAAGATCCAGCACGTCCGTTCGTTGCAATTCTCGGAGGTGCCAAGGTCGCTGACAAGCTCGGGGTTATCGACAATCTCCTTGACAAGGTGGATTGCCTGATAATTGGCGGAGGAATGGCCTACACGTTCCTGGCGGCCAAGGGCTACGAGATTGGGACTTCAATAGTCGATGCTGACAGGCTGGAGTATGCGAGAGATGCTGTGGCCAAAGCTAAGAACAGAGGCGTCAGGCTGGAACTTCCTGTAGATATCGTCGCTGCCGAGCGCTTTGCTCCCGACTCTCCGCACAAGGTCGTAGAGGCACAGGGAATACCTGCAGACTGGATGGGGCTTGATATAGGCCCGAAGACGGTCAAGCGCTTTTCTGAGCTCATTCGTTCAGCTGGCACAGTGGTTTGGAATGGACCCATGGGCGTTTTCGAGATGCCGGCATTTGCTGGCGGAACAAAAGGGATTGCCGAGGCCATGGCATCTCTAGATGCAGTCACCATTGTCGGCGGCGGCGACTCCGCAGCCGCGTGTGAAGAGTACGGGTTGGCAGACAAGATGACGCATGTATCCACCGGCGGAGGCGCTTCGCTGGAATTCCTTGAAGGGAAGAGGCTGCCGGGAGTAGCAGCTCTGAGGGACAAGGGTGATTCGGAGGGTTCGGAGTGAGACGAAGCATAGTTGCGGGCAATTGGAAGATGAATAAGACGATACCGGACGGAGTTGAGCTGGCAGGCGCTCTTTCTGACGGTGCGGGAGAGTTCATAGATAGCTGTGATGTGGTCCTGTGCCCGCCGTTTACTGCGGTAAAGGCAGTGGCAGACCGCATTTTGGGATCTGAAATAGATGTTGGAGCTCAGGATGTTCACTGGGAATCGAGCGGTGCCTTCACGGGTGAAGTCTCCTGCGAGATGCTCGTCGATGCAGGATGCAGCTGGGTCATAATAGGCCATTCTGAGCGGCGCGCGATGTTCGGGGAGACTGACGATGCGGTAAACAAGAAGATGAAGGCGGCTATTTCGGCAGGCCTCAAGCCTGTAATATGCGTCGGCGAGACCCTCGCGCAGCGTGAAGAAGGCAGTGCCAGTGAAGTCGTAAGGAGACAGGTAAAAGGCGCATTCGCAGGAGTGTCTGGCGAAGATGCGAGCAAAGCCGTAGTGGCCTACGAACCCGTCTGGGCCATAGGGACCGGACGGGCATCCACCGGGGAGGATGCAAATGCTATGGCCAGGATGATTCGCGACACCCTGGCTGAGTTGTATTCACATGATGTGAGCGAAGCAGTTCGCATTCAGTACGGGGGCAGCGTGAAGCCTGGGAACATGGCGGAGTTCGCTCAGCAACCTGAAATAGACGGGGCGCTGGTAGGAGGAGCCAGCCTCAAGGCTGACGACTTCATCGGAATCATTAGGGCCATGATCGACTCGAAGAAATGACAGAAACGGAAAGGAGCGCAGGCGAGATCATCTCGCATCATGAAAAATGTCTATAATCACCGATGTATATGCGCGCGAGATTCTCGACTCACGGGGTAACCCGACAGTCGAGGTTGAAGTAACATTGCTGGATGAGGTTGTGGGACGGGCAGCTGTCCCGTCGGGAGCCTCAACGGGCCAACACGAGGCGCTTGAACTCAGAGACGGGGACAGTAACCGTTACGCAGGACGTGGGGTAACCCAGGCGGTCGACAACGTAAATGGCCCGATAGCCGATGAGATTATCGGCATGGACGCCTGTGAGCAGGCGTTGATTGACGCCACAATGATAGATCTCGATGGCACGCCAAGCAAGGAGAATCTGGGCGCCAATGCTATCCTCGGAGTCTCCCTGGCGGTAGCCCATGCTGCCGCTGAGTTCGCGGGCCTTCCGCTTTACCAGTATCTGGGCGGAGTAGGCGCCCGCACATTGCCTGTGCCAATGATGAACATACTTAACGGAGGCGAGCACGCCGACAACAACGTGGACATTCAGGAATTCATGATAGTCCCTGTCGGTGCCGACAGCTTCCGAGAGGCGCTCAGGATGGGAGCGGAAATCTACCATTCGCTGAAAGCGGTCCTCAAGAAGCGAGGCCTTTCTACAGGCGTGGGAGACGAAGGCGGATTCGCACCCGACCTGTCCTCAAACGAAGAAGCAATCGCAGTGATCGTTGAAGCAATAGAGAAGGCCGGCTACGGTCCGGGCGAACAGGTGTACATAGCGCTGGATGTGGCTGCAAGCGAGCTCTACAAGAACGGCAAGTATGTTCTGGCTGGAGAGGGCGTTGAGCACAATTCAGAGCAATTGGTGAGCTACTACGAAGCGCTTGCAGGCAAGTACCCGATCATATCCATCGAAGACGGGCTTGCAGAGGATGATTGGGATGGCTGGAAGATAGCCACTGACAGGCTGGGAGGCAAGATCCAGCTGGTCGGCGATGACCTCTTGGTTACGAATGTTGAGCGGATAGAGAAGGCTATCGAGCGCCGTGTGGCGAATTCGGTTCTTATTAAGGTCAACCAGATTGGTTCGCTTACTGAGACTTTGGATGCGATAGAGATGGCAAAGCGTGCAGGCTATACCGCTGTGATATCCCATCGCTCCGGGGAGACTGAGGATACCACCATTGCAGACATTGCTGTTGCGACAAACGCTGGCCAGATCAAGTCGGGAGCGCCTTGCCGAACCGACAGAGTGGCAAAGTACAACCAGCTTCTGAGGATAGAAGACATGCTGGGCGATGCAGGCATCTATGCAGGGCTTGATGCCTTCTACTGCATCAGGTAGCCTGGTGCAGAGGCACCTGGCAGGGAGGAGATGCGACTTGGATGGCATAACGAAGGTCCGAGGCGTGCTTGTCGGGCACGCGCAAGACGAAGATGCTCTGACAGGCTGCACAGTCGTATTGACTCCGAACGGAGCGGTGGCAGGTGTCGATGTGCGGGGATCAGCCCCGGGCACCAGAGAAACCGACCTCATGCGCCCGTGTAATCTAGTTGAAAGAATCCAGGCCGTGGTGCTCTCAGGCGGGAGCGCCTACGGCCTGGATGCCGCTTCAGGAGCAATGGAGTTTCTGGAGGAGCAGGGCGTTGGGTTCGAAACCCCGTTCGGGGTAGTTCCAATTGTGGGAGCGGCCGTAATATTCGACCTTGGAATCGGAAACCCCAAAGTGCGTCCCGATCGGAGTATGGGATATCGCGCATGCCAGGCTGCGTCGTCGGGGGCATGTGCAGAGGGAAATGTGGGAGCTGGCATAGGCGCCACCGTCGGGAAGATGCTGGGGGCGGAATACGCCATGAAGGGCGGAATCGGAACTTGCGTAGCAGAGCTTCCCCGATCGGGCAGGGGTGGATCTGTGCATGTAGGGGCCATTGTGTCGGTAAACGCATTAGGCGACATAGTGGATCCATGGACAGGGACTGTGGTGGCAGGAGCCTACGATAGAGAAGCGAAGAGGTTCATTGGCCCTGGTACTGCGAGGAAGGCGGGGATGGCCAGACGCCGTAAGATCGGCGAAAGCGTGGCGAGAGTTTCCGAAGACGTAGCAGGAACGAATACAACTGTTGCAGTTGTGGCTACAGATGCTATGCTAGATAAGGAGGGTGCAAACAAGGTTGCCCAAATGGCCCATGACGGGCTTGCGGGGGCGATCGTTCCCGCACATACCATGTATGACGGCGACACGGTGTTTTGCCTCTCCACTGGTAAGCGGCCGCTCTCCCGCGATAGGGCCGCAGATATCACTGCCATAGGTTCGCTTGCTGCAGAGGTCCTCGCAGCCGCTGTTGTAAGGGCCGTTCGTGTATGCCGCTCTGCAGGCGGCTATCTCGCAGCCTGTGATGTGCCAGAGGCAGCCTCGGATCGAAAGTGACCGAGAGTGTGATACACGCGGTGGGAGAGAGCAGCTTACCGACTATGTTCGTCCGGCACCCGAAAGGGGCTGGAACGGAGGTGCAACTTGATTGAAGGTCAAGACTGAGCAGATTGCGGTTTCAGGTATGCTTGCAGCGCTAACTGTAGTTCTTGGAGCGACCGGTATCGGGTTTGTGCCATTGCCGACACCGGCGGGCGCAGCCACTCTGATGCATCTTCCTGTTATACTCGCAGGGATTTTGGAAGGATCGGGAATAGGTTCGATGGTAGGGCTCATCTTCGGGCTCTTCACGCTCAGGTTCATGCCGGACTGGCGGGTTGTTATTCCTGCCAGGGTATTGATAGGCCCCGTGTCGTTCTGGGTGTACAATCTTCTTAAGCGAAGGCCATGGGGTTTGCCCCTGGCCGCTGCTGCCGGGAGCTTAACTAATACCGTCGGAACACTTGCCCTGGCTGTGACTTTCGGGTATATTCCGCTTGCGGGAAAGACTGGAGCGCTTTCTATTGCGGCAGTTCAGGGGATGCCGGAAGCCATAGTGGCAGCCGTCTTGATTCCACCTGTAGTTTTGGCGGTCAACAAGGCGCTTCGGCGCGGGTAGAGGCGGGCGAGGATGCCGGGGCCATCGCGGCCCCGGACATGCATCACGAAGTGTGCATGGGGCTGGAGAGTGAGCGCATCCGCTGGATTGGTCGGGTTGTAAAGGCGCTAGGTCTATGATAGAATCAGGTGCAGTCGGGTCGAGGGGAGGTTCCTGCGGTGGCGACGACACTTTTGATTGTTCTCGAGTTTGTTTTGTCAGTGCTCCTTATTGTTGTGGTTCTTCTCCAGCAGAGCAAGGGAGAGGGCCTCGGAGCCATAGGCGGTGGAGGGCAGCTGTTCTTCGGCAAGAGCAAGGCTGCGGAAGCCTTCCTCGACAAAGCAACCACATGGCTCGCAGTAGCATTTTTGGTCGTTTCAATTCTCTTTGTTTTAGTGTAACCCTGTAGATCAGGGTGGTAATGGATTGGGTTTTAGCAGTGGCCTCGCACATGGATCCGGGTGCGAGGTTTTCCTGTGTCTCGAGCCTGGTGCAGGGCAAGGGTGATACGGATGATCGATAGGGGTGGTTGGTTTGACCAGAGATGAGGCGCTGTCGACAGTGAGGGCTAATGTGGGAAATGAGAATCTGGTCAAGCATATGATAGCTTGTGGGGCGTGCATGAAAGCGCTTGCCTCAAGATGCGGCGGGGACGAAGCCGAGTGGGAGCTTGCGGGGCTTCTCCATGATATCGACTATGACAGCGCCGGGGCTGATCCAGCGCGCCACTCTCTCGAAGGGGCGAAGATGCTGGAGGACATGGGTGTTGAGCCTGGCGTGGTCTATGCAGTAAAGGTGCACAATGATTATCATGGGCTTCCAAGGATGACTCTGATGGATAAGGCCTTGCATGCAGTGGATCCGCTCACCGGGTTGGTTGTTGCATCTGCGCTGATTCATCCGGAGAAAAGGCTTTCTGCCGTAGATGTGGATTTTGTGGTCAATCGCTACCAGGAGAAAGGATTCGCCAGAGGAGCGCGGCGCGAACAGATCGCACGCTGCGTTGAGCTTGGAATGGACTTGCGCGAATTCATAGGGATCTGCCTTGACGCCATGCACGGCTGCGCTGATGAGCTAGGGCTTTAGCCGGGAAGTCTCTTTCGAGAACGGAGGTGTGTCCAATGGCCGAGAAAGAATCGTCTGTTAAGGTGGTTGCAACTAACAGGAGAGCGAGACATGAGTACTCAATCGAGGAGACGTACGAAGCAGGCATTGTGCTGACGGGAACTGAGATTCAAAGCGTAAGGCAAGGAAGGGTTAGCCTGGCAGATGCATATGCTGAGGTGCGCAATGGGGAGGTATTCATGGTCAACGCTCATATCGCCGAATATGATTTCGGCAACAGGTTCAACCACGATCCGCGTAGGCCTCGCAAACTGCTCCTCAACAAGAAGGAGATAAGGCGGCTTGACTCCCGCGTGCGCGAGCAGGGATACACCATTGTTCCGCTGAGAATGTATATCGTGCGAGGTTACGCCAAAGTTGAGATTGGGCTTGCGAAGGGGAAGAAGCTCTGGGATAAGCGCCGGGACATTGCAGAACGCCAGGCCAGGCGCGAAATGGAAAGGGCGGCCAAGGGGAGGTATTAGCGGCACCGCTGGAATCTGGCGGAGCCATCCAGCCCGGAGCTATATGCGAACATGTACCCGCTTGCTACATTTGATCAATACGCGGATCGAGTGGTATAATAACGTGTGAATAGAATACATGGGGGCGTTACGGTTTCGACGGAGAGCGTTGCGCGAGGCGCGGCGGGCCGAGATCCCACCTCCTCGTTAATCGGTGGAAGCACGATAAGTGCCAACGATTACGCTTACGCTGCTTAATTAATTAAGTAGCCGTCCGACCCGATCTTCTCCCGAGAGCTCGGCAAGGGCGTCATCTAAGTCGGGATGCTTGTGCACCAATTCTCGGAGGCGCACACTAAGAACATCGAGATAGCCCTCGGGCAGCGTGCCCGTGCGCGGCACCGCAGGGCGAAATTCAGTATGCGGGCTACGCTCGTAGAAGTGCCTCAAGTGGCCTTTTCGGACCCGGGTTCGACTCCCGGCGCCTCCACCAAATTCAGCTAGCATTTGGAAAGCATACATTTGACTCGCAGCTTGCCTCGACTCAGGAAGGAGCTGCGAGTTTTTCAACTCGCTGCAAGCAGGATATGGAATTCCCGTGAGTTAGCAGAGGAATAGACGAATTAGTGGAGAACGAGTACATCATGAGGAGGTGAACTTGCATATGCAGGCCCGAATAGGCAGACCAGCTCCGGATTTTGACGCTGCAGCATTCGTTGCCGGTGAATTCAAAAGCATTAAGCTGTCGAACTACCGTGGCAAGTGGGTCATACTCTGTTTCTATCCAGGGGATTTCACCTTTGTCTGACCCACTGAACTGGCGGCGGTCGCCGTCAAGTATCCCGAGCTTCAATCGATGGGAGTAGAAGTGCTCGCAATCAGTGTCGACAGTAAATTCAGCCATAAGATATGGCAGGAAACTGAGCTGTCGAAGATGGTATCGGGCGGGGTGCCCTACCCGATCCTGTCAGACCCAGGAGGAAAGATCGGGACTCTCTACGGGGTTTATGACGAGGAAGCAGGCGTAAACGTTCGAGGACGGTTCATAATCGATCCGGATGGGGTAATCCAGGCCATGGAGGTACTGACTCCCCCAGTGGGTCGCAACGTGTCTGAGCTCATAAGACAGGTAAATGCATACCAGCATCACAGGGCAACCGGCGATGTCATGCCCTCGGGATGGGAGCCTGGCAGGCAAACGCTGAAGCCGGGATCCAGTCTGGTAGGGCGTGTGTGGGAAGTCTGGAAGCCTGAATACGCTTTCGGTAAGCGCTAGATTACCAAACCAGATCGTCTGAATATACATAGAAACAATGACGGAGGCCTTAACAGGTCTCCGTTTGCCGTGCGTATATTGCTGCTTGCAGCTGCCGGATAGCAAGTTGACTACCGTTGCCAGAAAACAGAGTATCCCACAGAGCCAGGGCCTCCGGGTACAAGGGCATCTCCCACAGGCTCATAGGTTAGCTCCAGGTTGTTCTTGCATTCGAACTTGCCTTCAACTATTATGCTGCCGTGGAAAGCCTTGCTGTTCTTGAGCTTGACGTCCCCCGTGACTATGAGATGGGTTTTGCCGGATGTAGTCATCTCGGAATTCTTTGCATTCAAGTCGCCGCCTATGATGACGACCAAGTTGCCGATGAAAGTCAGGTTGTTCCTGGTGATTAGATCTCCATCGACGAACAGAGTCCCTTCTTGTCCAGCAGGGCATTGGATAACCACATCGTTGGCATCATTGCCGAAGCTGCCCGCAAGGTATCTGATCCCGCTGACCGTAATAGTGTGTCCGCTGATTTCCGGTACGGGGTAATTGCAATAATCAGCCGCCGCGAACTGGGGAAATGTTTGAGGAGAATTGGGGTATAGCCCGAAACCCGGGTCTACGGATATGCCTTCGATTTTGCCCCCTGATACTACATCTGCCCCTTTGACCTCGTTGTTGTTTTCACCGAAGATGTAATTTCCGGCGTAAAGCCCGTACTCGTATATGCCCGTATACACGATCAGGGTTACTGTTTCTGACCTTCTGCCGGATGTGCCAGTGGATCTAATGGTGTATTTTCCTCCGTAACGCTCTATGGTTCCGGCTGCCGTTTCGGTTCCCACCTGTACGCTGAAGGACCTGCTTGTCTTGTATCCAGGGTCGGTTTTTATGAGACTATATACTTTCTCAGCACCCCCCTCTGCTATCAGAAGGGCCTGCATCCGGTGCCTGTTGTTGGCCTGCATTTGGTATGTAGACGAAGACGCTGCGAGAAGCGCAACACTGAATATTCCCAATATTACTATGGCTGCCATTGATACCACCATTGCATATCCACGTTGACAACGCAAAAGTTTGGTCATGCCATAGCCCCCTACCTTCGGATAGTCACCCTGGTTGATGCGGTCTTTGAGGCTTCGGAATCTTCGCACCTGACGGTGATTTCGTACGAATCCCTTCTGCACTCTTTGACTTGCATAAGGGTGACGTCAGATCCCACGACTCCGCTGGAGGTGGTTGCGTCTGGATTCGCAATCTGCATGATCATGTCCCGACCGGTCAGAGTGAAAGAGTATTCATATGTTCCTATCGCTCTGACCACGACGACCTTCGGGGACTCGGGAACGGACAGGTCCACTTCGCTGGCGATTGCGATCTTTGAGACAATAGCAGCAAGGGCTGCGTCCGCCTGACGCGACATGGCGGCTGCAGACGATGTGGATTGCCACGATCTGACTCCAGCAACCATTGCGGCTGTGATCGCTGCTAGTAGAATGGACGAGACAGCGATGACGACCATCGTCTCGACAAGAGTCAACCCCTCAGCGTTCCGCAAAAAGCGTCTGATGCGTGACACTCCTGCTGCTCCCCCCCGCTTGATAAGTGACGGTGACAGATATTGTCCAGGTCCTATTAGGTTCAGTTCCAGAGGGTGTGACATCTACGCTTCGACTGAAAGCGCCGTACTGGATATCTTCAGAAGTTCTACTTACGAGCTTGTCGTATTCGTGGGTGTTGAAGAAGGATCGATACAACTCAATAGATTCCAATGCAAGATTGGAGGCCGCAGATGCCAGTTCCGCAGATTTCTGCACGTTTATCGCTTCAGCGATGGAATAGAGCAATGTGACGATTACCACGCCTACCAGGACCACGGCGATCAGGACCTCAACAAAGGACAGACCGGACTCGCTGTGTCGAATCTCCATCTGGCTGCTCACCTCGCCTGCGAGAAGTAGCCTTGTTTGACTTCGCCTGGTGGTTGGCGTATTTCGGTCTCGATTTCTAAGACATAGTATAACACACGCGAGCTATTGCGCAATAATGAAGTGTATTCAGAACGAATATTCATACTGCTAGCAAGGCGAGGTGTTTGAGGGGGAAACTATGAGGGGGAGGGCAGCTGAAAGCAGCTATCCGTTCCGGATGCCGTATCTCTGTTGGAACAAAGGATTTGCCGAGGGTCTGACGAAGAAATGACGGCGCATTCGTTTAAGTTAGTGTAAGCATGTTAGGTGGAATCTGAATTGGGAAAAGAGCATGTGATAGCGGAATCCGTCTCATCTCTTCGGAGGCTAGCCGAGGAACGTGGATGGACCGTAGAAGAACGGGATATCAACTACGGGTGTCAGGCGAGAGTGAGCGATGGCGAGAACAAGGCGACTGTTTCATTCTACACTACAGGGAAGGCGCTTATTCAGGGCCGGCAGTCGCCACTCACCCGGGAGCTGGACTCGTGGTGGGCGAGTTCGCATTCGAATCGTAGCGCGTATGTGCCACCACCGAATGCGAAGGCCAGTGGCGATGTCGGCATGCCTCACCGCTCGGGGATGGCACGCACAAGAGGTGTGGCAAGGATCGGCATTGACGAGTCGGGTAAAGGCGACTACTTCGGCCCGCTGGTGGCGGCCGGCGTGTATGTAGACCTCCAGACTGAGACCGAGCTTGCCAGCGGAGGAGTGCAGGATAGCAAACGTCTGTCCGACAATCGCATATTGGCGCTTGCAGAGCAGATTACGGAGTCTTGCCCGCACTCAGTGGTGACGATTGGGCCTGCACGCTACAACGAGCTATACAAGAAGATCGGCAACGTCAACCATATGCTTGCATGGGCGCATGCAAGATGTCTTGAGAACTTGCTCCAGACTGTACGCTGTGAGCTCGCAGTTTCAGACCAGTTTGGCGACGAGTCGTACCTTGAGAATGCCTTGATGAGCCGAGGAAGGCAGATCACCCTGGAACAGCGGCCCAGAGCGGAGGATGATGTTGCAGTCGCTGCTGCCTCAATATTGGCGCGGGCCGAGTTCGTCCGCAGATTGCAGATGCTTTCGAAACGGGCCGGGGTTGAGTTGCCCAAGGGGGCATCGGATCCCCGCATTCTGGAAGTGGCTTCGGGTATCCTTGCGCGTGAGGGGAGAGAGGCTCTTGCCGAATACGCGAAGATTCACTTCAGAACTACGGAAGCTTTGGGCCGATGACGTCACCTTTGGACTGGTTCGGCAGGACGCAGAAGTGCAATTGATCGGAGGTATGTATGATGACAGAATACCACGGGCCCGAAGACAATCGGGAAACGAGACCGCAGGGGCGGGGCAGGGTCCTTGGAGTAGTGTTGATCATCATAGGCTGCTTTCTTCTGGCAGCCCAGTTTCTTGACGCCAGGTTGGTTGGTCTCCTGGTACTCCCTTTGCTTGGCATTCTATTCATTGCCGTGGGACTTGTGGAGCGGAGAAAGTGGTTTGGAGTTCCAGGAGGAGTGCTGCTTGGCATAGGCCTTGGAGTCATAGTCTCCCAGGAAGTGCTTGGGCATCTCGGACAACCTGCCACAGCCGGCGTATTCCTTGTCTGTTTCGCGTTAGGCTGGGTTGTGGCATATGCCATGTCACGGGCGGCGGGAGGCAGAGCGGCGCGGTGGCTGCTTATTCCCGGTGTGGTGCTGGCAGCTGTTGGCATCCCGCTTATCCTCGCAAGGACGGCACCTGAGGTTGTGGAATGGATAGCTACTTACTGGCCCGCCCTTCTTATCGTTGCAGGCATACTGCTCATCCTTCGCACGAAGGACGGTTGAATTATTCGGTGAACGAGGCATGATTCGCTATGTGCATAGAGCCAGTTGTTCTGGCAAGAAAAAGATAGAATGAAGCGGGGGTTGAGAACGTGAGGCCAAGAGTTATTCGAGAAGGCGTATACTGGGTGGGCGCGGTCGATTGGGACAGGCGTCTCTTTGATGCCCTGGTGCCGATTCCCGATGGCACGAGCTATAACGCATATCTGGTGCAGGGTGAAGAGAAGACAGCGCTCTTGGACACTGTGGATCCGAGCATGGCCGATCAGCTTGCAGACCATCTCTCGGGAATTCCAAGGGTGGATTATGTAGTTGCGCACCACGCTGAACAGGACCATTCAGGATCGATTCCCAGGGTTCTCAGGCTGTATCCTGAGGCTAGAGTCGTATGCACGCCGAAGTGCAAAGATATGCTCGTGAATCTTCTCCACATAGATGGGGAGCGAATCACATCGGTTGAGGATGGAGACAGTATAGACCTTGGCGGACGGACCCTGAGGTTCGTCCATGCGCCATGGGTTCATTGGCCGGAAACGATGTTTTCGTATCTGGAAGAGGACAAGATCCTGTTTACATGCGATTTTCTCGGTTCACACCTTGCCACAAGCAGCCTGTACTTTGAGGAGGGCTTGATTGAGGAGGCGTCGGCCAAACGGTATTTTGCCGAGATAATGATGCCTTTCAGCAACATGATAGTGAGGAATCTGGATAAGATTTCTTCCTATGATATCGAGATTGTGGCGCCTAGCCACGGTCCGATTCATGATGACCCCGGGTTCATCATCGGTAGGTACAGGCAGTGGACATCAGGGCCGATGAAGAATGAGGTCTGCATTCCATACGTGAGCATGCATGGCAGCACAACGGCAATGGTGGATGCCCTCGTTGAGGAACTGGTCGAACGGGGAGTCGGAGTGAAGAGGTTCGAGCTTACGACATCCGACACGGGCAGCATTGCCATGTCGCTTGTGGATGCTGCCACAGTAGTAATAGCAACGCCCACAGTGCTTGCAGGCGCCCATCCCGCTGCTGCCTACGTAGCATTCCTTGCCAATGCCCTGAGGCCAAGAACTAAGTACGTGTCAGTGATGTGCTCCTACAGCTGGGGGGGAAGGGCGGTGGACCAGATCGCAGCGATGATCTCGAATCTGAAAGCTGAGGTTCTGGAGCCAGTTGTCTGTAAGGGGTACCCCCGGGAGGACGATCTAGAGCAGATTGCGCAGCTTGCCCAACTGATCGAGGAAAAGCACAGGGAGATTGGGATACTGTAGTCACATCCTGCAAGGTAGTCGTGGAATGCCAGGAGGGGAGGTGTGTTGATGAATAGCGGCCGAATAAAGATAGTGCAAGGCGATATCACTTCAGAACATGTGGACGCCATTGTCAATGCGGCAAATCGCACACTCCTCGGCGGAGGAGGAGTAGATGGTGCCATACACCGCGCTGCTGGCCCGGACCTGCTTGCTGAATGCAGAAAGATTGGCGGATGCGAGACCGGCGAAGCGGTCATTACAAAAGGATATCGGCTTCCCGCCGAATGGGTGATACACACGGTTGGCCCAGTGTGGAGGGGAGGGGCTCATGGCGAAGCGGAGCTACTTGCAAGCTGCTACCGGAATGTGCTGCGCCTTGCGTCAGAGCACGGATTACGGACAATAGCGTTTCCTTCGATAAGCACTGGAGCTTACCGCTACCCTGTAGAGGAGGCATCCCGAATCGCAGTGCGAGCGGTATGGGGGTTTATGTCGGCATATGACGCAATAGACGAGGTGAGGTTCGTCTGTTTCGATGAGCGCACCTATGATGCGTATTCAAAGGCGCTCCGCGAGCATGTGGACGCTCCAGACTGGTCAGGCCCGGTGCCAGGATAGGGATGCTGGTTGATCCAGAGTTTCGACTATCACGTCTCATAAGTCAGTGGTAAACTTCCTGCGGGGGCAGGGGATTTGCGTACGGCGATATGTAGAGTTCACCGGCGGTGTTTAGCATCGCAACGAACACCTCATTGACTGCGGCGTATCCGGCTTTGTTTAGCTCAGCCTGTAACCAGTCATCTGTCAAGTGAAGCGCGTTTAGGCCTTCATAGTGTAGTTTTCCCTCCAGGATTACGGCAGTAGCAAGCCCCCTGTACCCTGTGGGTATCCCCATGTCCTTCGGAGTCACCGGCTGAAACTGGCTCTTCTTTAACACACTCAGCATGCCGTTGGGCTCGAGTATTGCGAATTCCACCTCTGCTAGGTCAAACACGTCCTTTTCGCGTAGATGCGACAGGAGATCCTCAATGGTGTACCTGTTTGCGGCAAGGTTCTCGCTGATCACAATCCCGTTTTGTACCACTACGGCTGGAGACAGGGTGAGAACCCTGTTGAGTACGCGGCTTCGAATATATGCTGATGTCAGAATGATCTGTACCAGTCCCAGGCCGACTATGGCGGTAAGCGTGGGTCCCTGAGGCACAGAGAGGTCGCCCAGATCCGCTCCTGCCACTGAACCCAGGGTGAGGGCTATCATTAGGTCGAGGACGGAGAGTTCGCCGACGTGTTTCTTGCCCATGATCAGGGCTGTAGGAAGAAAGACAGCTACAACCGCCATGATTCTCATCAGCACTCGCAGGATCATCTGCATCAGAACGCCTCCACTTGAAGCACTTAGCACTTTCAGTATCTCGCGCCCAGCTCGTATCGATTCAGCAAGCCCGTGGCGGCACGGAGTAGAGGTGCTCTGGAGTACAGATTGAGCGTGTTTGGGCTTGCGTAAGGGGAGATCCTGAGAGTACGGACCAGGTCCGATGAGAAGCTCACGTTGAAGAGCAGCAAGTGGTGTGGTATCGACAAAGGGCGGAGGATGTTCGACGCAATCATGAGGCCGGCGTCGTTTCCCCGCCCTTTGGTATTAGGATGATATTAGTCCATCAGTTCTGTGGTGCTGTTAGCTTTCTAGTTCTCCCTGGCCAGACAAGGCGAAAATCCCGCCGATCAGCAGAATTGCGCCGGGCCATCCGAAGTCTCCCTTGCCAACGATCCAGCCGACAACAGCGGTAATAAGCATTATGATGCCAGCCCACTTGGGGTAAGCCATGGCGCAGCAGGCTGCAATGAGCCCTGCTATGGAGACAAGAACAAGAAGCCATCTCAGCTCTTCTACTGGAACGAACATGCCCCAGATTGACCCAATTAGCCCGAGAATAAGTCCTGTAACTCTCATTTTGGCCCCTCCTTATGTTAGTGATGAGTGTATGCCTGGTTCGGCTCGACTGCGCCGGCCTCGTCGCGTTCGATGCCTTTTCAGACATGCAATGGAAGCCACATCATGGAGCTTCCAACTATTAGCGTAATACTTCTGACGAACCCTGTCAACCGGGTCTCAGGTGTTAACAGAGGCTATCGAGTTTTGAGAGATGTGGCTACCGCTCATCGTCGGCACGATTCGGGTCAGCATGCGGCCATGAGCCATCGGGAAGTTTGGTTCTGTTGTGGATAGAGCTTACGCTGAAAGCACCTGATGTAACAGAAAGGTTCCTGGTTGCGCAAAATTGGCATCCGCAAGGAAACCGCAGGAGGAATTTCGGAAGCGTTGTTGAAGTATGAAAGCAATACAACCGGTTGCGCAAAACAGACAGGCAATAGTGATAATGTCTTGTTAAATCAGGTATCATCGCAAAAACAACCGATTGCTATTGTAGGAGATGTTGCAATGAGACCAACGCTTCAGGATATGGCGAATATCCTTAACTTATCCAAGTCGACAGTGTCAAGGGCACTATCGGGCGATCCCCGAGTAGCTGAGGCCACCCGCGTACGGGTGGAGTGTCTTGCCGTGCAGATAGGCTATACACCGAATCCGATTGCGCAGGGGCTCGCAACCCGGAGGACTAATACTATTGGCCTTGCAGTGCCATGTGCCCCTCGCTCACTCTCTGACCCGTTCTATCTGGAGTTTCTTGGGCATGCGGGCAATGCGGCCATGAAGGCAGGCTACAGCGTTCTTCTGTCGGCGGAGGAGGAAGACGGGGCAGGCGCCCACAGTGCCCATGTGGAGCTGGCGGGCTCTGCAAGGGTTGACGGGATGATACTCACTGAGCCGAAGATAAGAGATGAGCGAGTTGAGGCTCTCAAGAGGGCGCGTCTTCCCTTCGTCTTCCTTGGGATGACACGAGATCAGGATGTATCCTGGGTCAGTTGCGAGAACAGGCTTGGATCTGCTGAAGCGGTAGAAGGGCTCACGAGGCTCGGACATGCCAGAATTGCGTGCCTTGCCGGTCCTGCTGACCAGACTGCTTCGGAGGCCAGGTACCAGGGCTACTGCGAGGCATTGGTGAAGGCAGGAATTCCGCTTGACCTCAACCTTGTGGCTTCAGGCGATTTCACACAAGCTGGGGGATATGCGGCTATGGCCGAGATTCTGGAGCGAGGTAATTCCGTATCAGGCGTATTTGCGTCAAATGATGTCATGGCGCTGGGCGCCATGTACGCCCTTCGAGAAAGAGGGTTGTCAATACCGGAAGATGTGTCTGTTGTCGGGTTTGATGGAATAGCCTTTGCGCAGTTCTCGACGCCACCATTGGCCACCGTGCGCCAGCCCATTGATGAGCTTGGACGCGTGGCGGTGGAAATCCTCATAGAGTTGATTCGTGGAGATAATCAAGGGCCGGTACACCGAGTCCTGCCCGCGAGATTCGAACCCGCTGGTTCTGCGGCTCCGCCCGGCGGTGGAGCGCTGCGATAGGCTGAGATTGAATACTGCTGCGAGGCGCTATTGACCAGTTTGGGGGTGGTACAACAGCCAAATCACCGGGCTTGATCCATGAGTATCAGTCTCTGTCAGCATGCACGAGTCAGCCAAGGAAACTGCGAAAATGGAGGGATTATGGTGAAACGGAAGATAGTTGCGTTGCTAATCCTTGCGATTGCCATCTGCAGTCTGCCTGGAACCGCCGCTGAGAAGAAGCTTACAGTGATCAGTGGATGGGCAGGGCCTGAGATGGATGCGTTCATGCCTGTGCTCAAGGCATTCGAAAAGGAAACCGGGATTCAAGTGGATTATCAGATTTACCGGGCCGAGGATCTGGCAGTATTGCTTCCTGCCCAGTTCAACGCGAAGACAACGCCTGGCGACGTCATATACATGTGGTCCTGGTTTATCGCAAAGCATGCCGAGGATGGCCATGTGCTTGACATCACCGGGAAGATCAAGGAGGCCGACTTCGTTCCAGGCTCGCTTGATCCGGTCAAGGTCAACGACAAGCTTTGGGGCGGAGTATATACAGGCAAGGTGAAGCCTGGATTCTGGTACCGCAAGTCATTCTTCGAAGAGCATGGGCTTTCGGTGCCTGAAACGTGGGAAGAGTTTGTAGAGTTGTGCGGAAAGCTGAAGAAGATAAAGGGTGTCAAGGCCCCAATCGCCAGCGGCAACGGGGTTGGATGGCCGCTCTCGGATATAACCGAGCATTTCATTGCCACGTATGCGGGGCCGGAGATGACGCACGCCCTGATAAAGAAGGAGGTCAAGTGGACCGATCCCGCGGTCAAGTCTGTGTTCACTGATAGGCTTGCTCCTCTGCTGAAGGCCGGCTACTTCAGTGAGCCGATTGAATGGACCATGGCTCTCGACCTGTGGTGGAGGGGAGATTATGGCCTCTTCTTCATGGGCAGCTGGATTACGGGCATGGTCGATAACCCGGATGATCTAGGCGTGTTCTCCTTGCCTGGATGCGGGGGAATCGTCTTTGCGCCTGACTATGCTTTTGTTCCTGCCTACACCAAGCATCCTGCAGAGGCAAAGCAACTCCTTGCCTTCCTGTCAACCAAGGGGCAGGAGATTCAGGTCACCACTGGCGGACATATAGCGACATACAGAGTGCCGCTTAGTGCATATCCGCCTGTTGACCGCGGAGTAGCTTCGCTTCTCAAAGGCACTGTTGCTCTGCCGGACCTTGACGACACTATAGGCGGCGAGTGGCAGGCAGCCTTCTGGGATCAGCTGAAACTCCTTTGGGTAAGCCCTGGCAGAGTGGATGAGGTAGTCGATAATCTGCAGCGGAAGGCAAACTAGCAAGCAACAGGTGCGCTCCGGGGCAATGTCGACATGAAGGCGCTCCGGAGCGCCTTTTTGACCGAGGTAGAGACGTCAGTCGGGAGGTGGCTCTATGGGTCAGGCGCGAGGCAGGGCTCTCTTTTTTGTGCCAGCGCTGGCGCTGCTGGCCATTTTCGTTGTCTATCCAGTAGTAAACACTGTATGGCTAAGCTTCTTTACGCCTGAAGGCGAATTTGCACTTCTAAAGAACTATGCTGATGTTCTGTCAGAGCCGGAGATGTTTGATCCGCGAGGATTTGAACGGGGCTTTCCGTATGGGGCTTTGATTCATAACGTAATATGGATCGTTCTGCATTTGCCGCTTACCGTAATGCTAGGATTGATATTCGCCGTGATTCTCAGAGATGTCAAAGGCGGAGCCGTAGTCAAGTCAATCGTGTTTCTCGGCATGGTTACTCCCATGGTTGTGGGGGGCATTATCCTGAGATTCCTCTTTGATGGGAACGTCGGAATCGTCCCGTCGGTGCTGGCCCTCTTTGGCTTCACGCCGCGAACACTGACAGCCTACCCCGACACTGCGCTCTTTTCTCTTATTGCCGGGTCGCTCTGGCTGTGGACTCCGTTTAGCATGGTGCTTTACTCGGCAGGCCTGGAAACCATACCCGATTTTGTGTATGAAGCCGCCGTAATAGACGGAGCTTCGCCGTGGCGGATATTCTTTAACATAACGGTGCCACTGCTAAGACCGGTCACTGGTGTTGTAGTTACAATGACATTTCTATGGGTCCTCAAGATTTTCGACATCGTCTTCGTGGCTACAATAGGCGGACCCGGGGGAGCGTCCAACGTGCTAGCGCTACAGATGTACATGTACGCATTTCGGGAATTCAACCCCAACGCCGCAGCAGTCGTGGCCACATTCCTCATGATAGTAGCTTTGATAGTCTCGATTCCTACCTTTAGGGCAGCGGGGGGTGAAGAATGATGGGAACCGCAGGGCGCAGTCATAGCCAGAAGGCGGCTCTCTATATCGCTGCAGGGCTCATAGCGCTGATATGGCTCATCCCATTCCTGGGAGTCTTTATGGCCTCGATAAGGCCACTGTCCGAGATCAACCGGGGATGGTGGAGGTTTGATTCGTTCACTCCGACGTTCAAGAATTACGTAGGTGCCTGGAATCATCCTGCAGCTCCAATCTCCAAAGGCATGCTCAACTCGCTTAAGGTTGCGATTCCTGCCACGGTTGTCCCTGTACTTGTGGCATCAATCGCGGCATATGGCTTTGCGCGGTTCAAGTTCAGGGGGAGAGACCCTCTCTTCATCCTTGTGGTGGCGCTGATGACTTTGCCGCAGCAGATGATAGCTGTACCCTTGTTTCAAATGATGAACAAGGTCGGGGCAGTCGACTCTTATGCGGGCTTGATACTGGTCCACTCTGCCTGGGGAATTCCGTGGACCCTCTTCTTCATGAGAAACTACTTCATGGCCTTGCCGATTGAAGTGGAAGAGGCCGCGAAGGTGGATGGGGCCTCTGACTGGAGAATCTTCTTTCAGATCATCATGCCCATGGCGCTTCCTGCACTAGCGTCCGCAGCCGTGTTGCAGTTCATGTGGGTATGGAGCGATTTCTTCCTCGCATTGATCCTCATCTACTCGCCTGCAAAGCTTCTTGCCACGCAACGCGTGCCGCTGCTTCGTGGGGTCTATCATGTGGACTGGGGCATTTTGTCGGCGGGCAGCATTATCGTGATGGCGGTTCCAATTATCGTCTTTGCCGTCATGCAGAGATACTACATCAGAGGCATGGTCGGCTGGGTGTCGAAGTAGCGCGTGCAAAAACAAGTATATGGGGGATGATGTATGTTTCGCAAAGTCGAGTTCATGGAGAAACTCCTCAATGACCATATGCCGTACGCGGGGGAGGACAGAATAGCCGAAATCAGGCGGCTTGCTGAGAGCCTGGGCAACCTGCGCGTCCTTCATGTGAATTCAACCTCTTACGGCGGCGGCGTGGCCGAACTTCTTTATACTATAGTCCCGCTAATGCGCGATGCTGGCCTCGATGCCGAGTGGCACGTGATTGACGGCGTGCCCGACGAGTTCTTCGACGTCACCAAGAAGATACATAACAGCTTGCAGGGGGCACAAACACCCTTGGGCGATCGGGAATGGTGTTTGTATGAGGACGTCAATATGAAGCTGGCGAAGGCCTTCCCCCGCGGCCCCTGGGATGTGGTCATAATCCATGACCCCCAACCATTGGCCGTTCTGGCTTTCCTGGACTCGGTTCCCGAATCGGAGCGTCCTGTTGTGGACAGGTGGTTCTGGCGATGCCATATCGACCTGTCAACACCCTTGGACGACACCTGGCACAGACTCTGGCCGTACGTGAACGAGTATGATGGAGCCATTGTTACTAGTCGGGCATATGCCAGGGATGAGATTGCCATTCCAGTTGCCGAGATAACCCCGTCTACGGACCCTACCAGCCCAAAGAATCTTCCAATTCCTGAGGACGAGGCCAGGCAGATGATGGTTTCGTTTGGGATCGCTACGGATAGGCCCCTTATTGTGCAGGTATCAAGGTTCGATCCCTGGAAGGATCCTTTCGGCGTAGTGGAGTCGTATCGAATACTCAAGAAGAAGTGGCCCGACCTCCAGCTGGCAATGGTCGGTTCAATAGCTGCCGACGATCCTGAAGGCATAGGCATACTTGCAAAGCTGAAAGAGGATGCGGAGGAAGACGGAGACATCCACGTGCTGTCGAATGAGGACGGTGTTGGTGCACGGGAGGTAGCAGGATTCCAGCAGTGCGCAGATGTAGTCATACAGAAGTCCACCCGAGAAGGTTTTGGCCTCACAATTACTGAGGCTATGTGGAAGGGACGACCGGTTGTTGCAGGGAATGCTACCGGGTGCAAACTTCAGATAAGTGACGGTGAAGACGGTTTCATCGTGAAAACGACTGAGCAGTGCGCCGCCAGGATCGACGAGATACTCGAAGATCCAGATCTCGGGGCCAGGCTTGGTGAAAAGGCCCGCGAAACTGTGAGGAGAAGATTCCTCTCAACGCAGCATGTCATGAACTACCTGAACCTTTTTGCCGGCCGATTGTAGGGAATTACGGGCTTTCAGTTCGCATGCTGAAGGGTTCACGGCTACCTACAGGGAGGGCACACGCTGCGAGCTACCACTGCAAGAGCCCCCGGAAGTTATCTGTTACCTACCCAGGTAGGTACTTCGATTGTTCACTGCATCCGAGTGTGACTGGCGCAGGGATTCGCAGACCAACGATCAGGCCTGGCTCAAGTTACCCAGCCCGTTCCAAATTCTGGAGAAACGGCCCCCAATGGGCCATTCTGCCAAGAAATGACCTCCTGAGGGCCCTGCTGATCTGGAAATATGATGAGGGAAGCAATGAAGCAGTGGCATCGCTTCTCATACTCCAGGCCATCATGCGCCCGGAGAGCTCAGAACGGAGATGTTCTCAGCTCTCCGGGTGCTCTTGATATCAATCTATGATTGCGCTGTCATGCCCTGGGGCCTGCTGACGCGACCTCCGGCAATACGTCATGAAACCTGGCGAAGTTGTCGCGGAACCTTGCGGCCAACGCGTGCGCGGCCCGATCATAGGCTTCTCTGTCCTTCCATAGACCTCTGGGGTCAAGTATTTCGCATGGCACACCAGGGCATTCCGTGGGCATCATCAGCTTGAAGATCGGATGAGGCTGATAGGATGCATGGTCAAGAGCTCCGCTCAGAGCTGCGGAGACCATGGCTCTGGTATGCTTGAGGCTTACCCGCCTTCCAACTCCGTACTGGCCGCCGATCCAACCAGTGTTGACCATGTACACGCTTGAGCCATTTCGCGTCAGTTTCTCGCCCAGCATCGTTGCGTATGTCATTGGTGGGAGGGGCATGAACGGAGCGCCAAAACACGCGGAGAATGTTGCTTCCGGCTCAACAATGCCGCGCTCAGTGCCTGCAAGCTTACTTGTATAACCTGACAGGAAGTAGTACATGGCCTGATTCGTGTCGAGTCGGGATATCAATGGCATGACACCGAATGCATCCGCTGTGAGGAAGATTATTGCAGAGGGATGATCCCCGATACTTGGCTCAGCCGCTTTGGGCATGTGCTCTATTGGATACCCTGCACGGGTGTTCTCTGTTATCGTGCCGTCGTCGTAGTCAGGCAGGCGTGTTTCGGGATCCAGGGTCACATTCTCAATGACGGTTCCGAAACGTATGGCGTCCCATATCTGCGGCTCGTGCTCGCGGGAGAGGTTTATGCACTTGGCGTAGCAGCCGCCTTCTATGTTGAATATGCCATGCTCGCTCCAACCATGTTCATCATCGCCAATCAGCTGCCTGTCAGGATCCGCTGACAGCGTAGTCTTGCCAGTGCCTGAGAGACCAAAGAAAAGGGCGCTTCGCCCATCGGGGCCTATATTGGCCGAGCAATGCATCGGAAGGACGTTCGCTGCTGGCAGTACATAGTTCATGACTGAGAAGACAGATTTCTTGATCTCGCCTGCGTAACTGGTTCCCCCTATGATTACCAGGCGTTTGGAGAAGTTGACGACCACGAAGGCTTCTGAGTTAGTCCCATCTGTCAGAGGATTGGCCTCAAATCCCGGTGCCGCTATTACGGTAAACTCAGGCTTGTGTGACTCCAGTTGACTAGGTGTTGGCCGTATGAACAGCTGGCGGGCGAAGAGGTTCTGCCATGCCAGCTCACAGATTATGCGAATTGGAAGCTGGTAGCGGGGATCTGCTCCGGCACAGCCGTCGAACACGAAGAGTTCACGCTTTTGCACATAGGCGGTAAGGCGATCATATAGCTGGTCGAAGTTCTCTTCCGACATCGGCTTGTTGACCTCGCCCCAATCAACCGTGGAATGGGTTTCTGCATCGTCCACGATGAACCTGTCGTCAGGTGAACGCCCTGTGTATTTGCCTGTGGCGACACGTAGCGCTCCGCTAGACGCCAGTATGCCTTCCCCACGAGCGAGAGAAGCCTCAGTAAGCTGGGCGGCTGAGAGGTTACGGTGAATTGGTCCAGTATTGCGAAGACCGACTAATTGGAGTTCCGACGAAGTATCTGTCATTGTGCTCACTTCCTGTGCTGAAGATATTGAGTAATGGCTGCCACATGAATTACTGTCATAGGTATGCTATTTCGCATCAGTCTGCCTCGTCGGCAATCTGTACGCCACTATGCTTGCCTTGAGGCGTATGTATTGGATTGCCCACAAGAATGCCGCCCTTGGCCGGGGCGGCATAGTGTGAGATATTGGCCTCCTGCGGCACGCCTCTACGGTGACAGTCAGTTGCTGTCGTTATTGTCCAAGATTACCACACTTTTGGGCAGTTGAGAAAATCGTGGACTATGTTTAAGGTCTCGCCGAATCGCTGGAAATGCACTACCTCGCGTTCCCGCAGAAACCGCAACACGTCAGTCACCAAGGGATCGTCTGAGAGGTTGATCAGGTGTTCGTACGTAGCTCTAGCCTTCTCCTCAGCCGCCATGTTTTCGTGCAAGTCGGCTATTGGGTCGCCCTTGGACTGGATGTATGAGGCTATCCATGGGACCCCATCTCCATTTACAAAGTATAGCGCACGGTCGTGGTCGGCGTAGTAGCCTTCCATTCCAGCTGCCTTGATCTCGCTTATGGTGGCACCCTTCACAAGATTATACACCAAAGCTGCGACTATTTCCATGTGCGCTAGTTCTTCAGTGCCGATGTCTGTAAGAACTCCTTTAGCCTGAGAAGTAGGCATTGTGTATCGTTGGGTCAAATATCGCAGTGAAGCAGCCAGCTCGCCGTCTGGGCCGCCATACTGCGTTATCACCGTTTTAGCCAATTTGGCATTCGGCCCGCTGACTCTGACGGGGTATTCGAGTTTCTTTTCATATACCCACATTCCTATATCCTCCCTGGTTGATATCGCATATTGCCTATGCTTCCCACGGCCACGGTTCGTCGACCCAGGCCCATCTGCATCGTGATTGCGATTGCCCGAAGTTCATGAGTGGACCGAAAGCTTGTTCATATGCGGCGCGTGTTTGAGCAAGGGCCGCAGATATCTGGTTGTAGTCAGCAAGGGCCCTCGTGTCATTGGAGTGTGTGTTGAGGTAAAGGCCCAGATCTATTGCTGTGAATTGCAAAGCCTGAATACGCAGGAGAAGTTCTTCCCGGTTGACCGGAGCCCGCATTACTTTGACGCCTCCTCATGCTCACGCAGCGCCTCGGCGGGCGGAGCGTAAGGCATCACTAGTTCTGGGAAGATCGTGCCATGCTGCAGGCCTTCCAGAGGGTTAAAGCGCTGGGCATATCGTTGAGGGCGCACGTAGGCGCGAGCGAGTTTCATCGTGTTGGCCCATTCTGGATAGTTCTGGCCCATGTTGCCTTCCTCCCTGATTACACTTGTGGACACTCAGTCCATATTATTCAGCCTCTCCTTCTTAGGGATGTTGCGCTTCGCACATTTGACTCAGTTTGTGCCAGGCGAAGAATGCATGAAGGAATCGGCGCATGCAAGGTGAATCTCTTCCCTAGAGATTAGAAGGGGTGGTTGGCATGATCAGAACCAACAGAGACAGGCTCGTAGTCGTTTCAGTACAGGGCGTAGTGGCACCACACGTGAGAAGACAGGCTTTCCGCATTGATGCTGACGGGGTTCCATTTGTTCTGCCCGGAGTTGGCGGAATCACCTATAATGTGCGAGTGGGGGATTCGGCGTTCGGATGGGCAGGCGATCATGTGGAGCCAGGCGTTTCCACAGCTGCAGACTATGACAAGCGCGGGGATGAAAAGAATCGTGCCTACAATATCCTTGCTTGCATTGGAAACAAGGCCCGTGTGATATCGGGAGATGCAAAAGGGGCCGAAGGAGTTGTAACGGGCCATCACGGCGGTATCGAACATGTTCTCATGGATTTTGACGATGAGGCGATCGAAAAACTGGCTATAGACGACAAGATCCTGATTCGTGCCTGTGGGCAGGGCCTACGGCTGCTTGATTATCCGGACGTCAAGATGTTTAACCTCGATCCGGATCTTCTAGACTTGATCCGTATCGAGGAAGTCGGCGGCAAGCTCCGGGTGGGAGTCGCCGCCGTAGTACCGGCCGTGTTTATGGGTTCTGGAATAGGAAGTGCGGACGTGGCGTCAGGGGACTACGATATTACGACAACTGACAAAGGTGAGATTGAGCGTCTTGGCATCGACAAGCTGCGGTTCGGCGATATCGTGGCTCTCGAAGACTGCGACAATCTTTACGGACGAAGTTACAGGCAGGGTGCTGTGAGCATCGGAGTAGTGGTCCACTCAGATTGCCTCATTGCAGGGCATGGTCCAGGTGTGGCCACGATCATGACCACAGCCAAACCGATGATTGAGCCTGTGATAGACGATAAGGCCAACATCGGACACTATCTGGGTATCGGAAGATATAGAAAGTAGTGTCGATCAGGGAGAGGCCCGACAGGTGAGCCCGTCGATCGGTGCTCTGTCTCGCCGAGCCTGATTCGCCCTGGCCTGGGGGGAAGATAAACGTGGAAGCTTCGAGTGTAGACAAACTGCCCAAAGTAGAGCTTCACAGGCATCTAGAAGGCGCCGTGAGGCCAGCCACCATTCTTGATCTCTTTCGCAAGAACTGCGGAATGTTCCTTAACGCGTCTGTCGAAGATATCTTGCCTGAAGTGCAGATAGTTGAGGCTGACCGTTCGCTCGCCGATTTCCTGGCCAAATTTGAGTTCTTCATGCCTTGCCTTCGTTCCGCAGAAGACATAACCCGAATTACTCGCGAGGCCATAGAGGATTGTGCGGCAGAAGGTATAGTCTACGTAGAACTGCGGTTTTCACCGGTTTTCATAAAGGGACTGACTGGGCTTTCATATGTGGATGTTGTAGAAGCGGCCCTCAAGGGGGCGCAGGCTGTGGATTCGGGTCCGATAGTGAACTTCATCGTGATCATCCCACAGCCGGCAGGGGAGAAAGCCGGTTGGGACAGCGTCAGGCTTGCCCGCGACTATATGTCGGACGGAATAACAGGTGTGGACATTGCAGATGACACAAGAGTGCTTGGCCTCGAGGAATATGTAAGGCCATTGGCCTGGGCGCGTGCGAACGGTCTGGGAGTCACAGTGCATGCAGGCGAATCTGAGGGGCCTGAGTCGGTGCGAATAGCCGTTGAGAGGCTGGGCGCAACAAGGATAGGACACGGGGTGAGGGCCCTGGAGGATCAATCCGCGATTGCGCTTCTGTCTGAAAAAGGCGTTCTTCTTGAGGTCTGCCCTACGAGCAATGTACATACCGGGGTTATCGCGCACATAGACGAACATCCCTTGCCTGACCTGGTAAGGAGAGGGGTGGCTGTGTGCATCAACACTGATGATCCTGGAATATCCGGAATTACTCTCGGGGGCGAGTACGAGCTTGCCCATAGAATCCTGGGGCTGAGCGAATGCGAAATCGTGAAGATGAACCTTGACGCAATTGAGGCGGCGTTTGCCGACGAGCGGCAACGAGCTGGAGTGCGTTCCGTCTTGGAGGGCATTGGGAGTTGACATGTCATGGGCAACGAGGACGATTGGCTGCAGGAAAACAGGAAGATCGAAGCACCATTCGGCATAACATCAGAGTAAACAACAGGCATGGGGTATGGGAAAGCCTTGCCCTCAACCTGTACAGTCCATTCCTCGGGTTGCTTGCAATAAGGCTTGGAGCTGGAAATCTGCAGGTTGCTCTGATATCTGCGCTTCCGGCCGCCGTATCCTGCGTTGCGAGCTTCGCCGGGGCAGCTCTTCTCAAGCCTGTTCAAAGGAAAAAGCCAGTAACGTGCGGGTTGATTGTTGCAAACCGAGCGTTCTTGCTGGCCATTGCTGCGCTTCCACTACTGCCAGCACATAGGCAGCCTTGGGCTCTCGTTGGGCTAGTGGCATTGATGAATGTGCCGGGTTCCGTGGGCCACATATCATGGCAGAGCCTCATGGGTGACACAATACCTGCTGAATACAGGGGCGACGCGTTTGCTGCGCGAAGCCGCCTGGTAACAGCCGTAGGTATTGTACCTGCGCTGTTGGGCGGATATCTGTTTGATTCAATGGCCTTTCCCATTGGATATCAGCTCATATTCGTGGCGGCGTTCCTGGTTTCCCTAGTGGAGGTCAAGGTTCTGAGCGGCCTGCGTGAACCTGCACGCGTCAATCTGGAATCACAGCCACAGGAGGCGCAGACGAGCCAATCGACGTTTGCCGAGGTTCTGGAGAACAAGGCATATGTCAGCTTCACACTTAAGGCCATGCTTTTCTACTTCGGCTGGATGATGTCACAGCCACTGTTCACAATCTACTATGTGCGGGTGCTCAATTGCGGGAGTCTATGGGTTGCCGTATTTTCCGTGGTTGCGAGCATCGCACGATACGTATCGTTTCCCAGATGGAGCAGGTGCGCGTCGAAGAAGGGAAATGCGTGGGCTCTTGCTGCGGCTACAGCCGGAATGGCGTTGACTCCGTTGATGGTTGCCATATCTCCATGGGCATGGCTTGTAGCTGTGTTCAACGTGTCGATGGGTTACTTCACTTCAGGAACCACGCTGCTGATGTTGAATACTCTGCTTGAAATGGCTCCTGAGAAGAATAGGACTTCGTTCATTGCTTACCACAATAGTGCAGTCAACTTGTCATCCTTCATTGGTCCCCTTGTTGGCAAAGCACTTGTGGATTGGTTTGATGTCTACTGGGCACTGGGAATCAGTGCAGCAATACGGGCGGCTGGAAGCATCGCTTTCTTCCTGCTAGCCCGGAAACTCATGTCTGAACGGCGCCATGTTGGCGCCCGGGGAGGTGAAGTAATGTGAAGGCAAAATCCAGTGCGGCGCGCTGCCGGGTCGTTTTGATAGTCGGCATTGTTGTGCTCTCGTTGGCCAGCTGCCGGGGGATAAATGGGTTTTCAGGGGTTAGCGCTGCAACGTATCCGTACCTTCCGGACTCGATGAATGAGGATGTCGATCTGTCGGTGGCAGAATTCGCTGCGGTAAGGCTCACGGCCTACTACAACTGCCCTGGAAACCTTACTGCAAAGCTCATGCGGCAGAGTGCACGTTGTTTCCTGGGCCCTGATTCCGTAGACTTATTCGTCGACACCGTGACGCAGGCTTCTTGGGATGTTCATGTCGCGGGTGCGCGATTTTCGGTCAGTGATGACCAGGTAGTCAGGGCTTACGCAGAAGCCGGCGATATTGCCATGGACTGGCTCAGGCGTTTCTTCCCTGGGGTCGATGAGGCTCACATGAGGGTAATCTTCAGCATCAAGGGCTACCAGATAGGGGTCTACAATAGCGGACAGTTTGTGATAGCAAGATAGCAGAAATAGTGACCATGCTGTCGGACTTCTTTTGGCCATCATGTGCCACCTAGCTCAGTTCAGCAGTGCTCAATCCGGAATATGCTTGACTGAGCGGACTAATCACATGATGGAGGTGGCACTGGAGGTGTACCCGGCAGAATACTACGGAGTTCAGAACGCGTGGACAGTCGATGGAGCCTGGACGCAAGCGCAAGGAAGCGTAGAGCCGTCTCAGTTCGGCATGTGGGGATGGGGCCCGGGCTTCTTCGGCCCCTGGGCGTTCGGGCGACCTTTCGGCGTCCCCTGGTCCGGCTTCGGATGGCCATGGCTCGGCTTCGGCTTTCCAGGCCCGGGTTTCGGGTGGAGGAGATTTGGCCCCTGGTTCTGGTTTTAGGCCTGCTAAACCATTTCACTGAGATTGAGATATCGTCACGGCGGGGCTTATGCCCCGCCATTACTGCTTGTACCTCTGGAATTGCCCTCCACGCCCAAGCCCAGACTCCTTCTGGCACACAGGGAATGCTAAATCACCCTAATGGGCGATGGCAGGATGCTCTGCATTCGCCTATCGTGTAGTGTACTGACCATTTCAGGGGGGAATCAAAGGATGAAAAAAGGGCCAAGTGTTATGCGCCCTCTCCTGTTGATTGCGGTAATCTTGATGGCATCTGTCACTGCAGCGCCTGGCAGCGAGGTAAAGGCTTCGAGTGTGGCCACTCATGGCGGGGATGACGTGTCCTCCGTTCGGGCCATAGGCGTCGAGGAATTCTTCACCGCTTCTATGGCCTGTGATCCCGCTTTCCTTTCTGCATGGATTGCGGTGAATGAATCAAGGTCTGACGACGATCGCGGAGAATCCTGGGTTTACTCGTTGACTTTGTGGGGATGTGATTCTGCCGTAAGGGGGTCGATTTCCGCAACGGGAAAGGGTGGGGCGAAGATTGGACTTTCATACGAGTGTGATGTCCGCATTGAGGATCATGTGCAATCGGCCGCGCTCGGGATCGAAGTCCCTCTTTCTGTCTTTGCGAACCTGCTGAGAAACGCACGTTCCGGGCCTCCAGTTGCCTGTTCGCACGTTGCAGAGGCGAAGCTCGCCAGGGCAGAGGGCGAAGCTGTTGCTGGTGCGCTGAGGTGTTTGAGACGGGCTCAGATTGCCTCTGCCCGAGGAGACATAAGCGAGGCCCATAAGGCCGAGATCGAGCTAGCCTTGAGGCTTGGCCAACATGGCAGAGAAGGGATCCTTGGGGCACTGCGCATAGAGGAATTCGACTCTTTGAGGGCGTTGATAAGGAGTGTCTCAAATTCCGATGTCGGGATTCTCTGCAGCGAGTGGATTCGGCGCGACCCCAATGTAATCGGGGCCATGATCGACGATTCTGCCAGACCCAGGCAAGGACTGGCAGAGCTGATACATGCTGCATCGCTGGTGGCGACTGCAGAGCAGTCTCTGTCGGCACCAGGTGGGACGTACTGGATTGGGTTTGCTCTTGACGGAAGCCGCGTTCAGCGCTCTACCGGAATGTCGCGAGAGGCATACGAGGCGAGGGTAGAGGCTGAGAAAACTCGAAGCACGATGAGTTTCATCAAGCTGCTCGAGGAGGTGGCTCAGGCCGAGTCTGCCTGTGAATGCCTCTATGGAGCCAGGGGGATGGAGGCGGAGTTCTTCGAGGCCCTGTTGAGGCTAGAGGAAAACGGAGTGCGCCTGCTCGCTGGGATTGGAATGCTGCCCCACTCTTTCGTGGATTGTCCTCATATGATGCCTCCATGGAGGATTTCGGACTAGTACGTCAAATTACGCCTATATGTGCAGATGCAGGATCTTTTCGCGGACGTGCGTTGCGCCAGACGGTTCAGGCAGCCGGCGTGCCGACTGGAAGTAGCAGGCGGTTTGTTGCTCTCGGAATCCTCAGGGCGCGTATGTAAGCGTGTCTTTGGGTAGATTCTATTCAATGGAGGGATTGGCACGGTTTTGAGCGGGGGTGTGTTATGGAGGTTACATGCGTTCTCATAAAACCGGATGGAATCATGAGGGGCCTTGTCGGCGAGATAGTTTCCAGGTTCGAGCGCAAAGGCTGTCGGATTGTTTCGGCGACAACATTGCTAATGACCGAAGAGCTTCTGCGAGAGCATTATGCGCACCTTGTAGGGAAGCCTTTCTTCGATGAACTGGCAGACTACATGATGTCCGGTCCTGTGATTGCATTGGCGCTCGAAGCGCCAAACGCTGTAGAAGCAGTCAGGCAGATGATAGGCGCAACTGACCCGATGAGGGCGGACCGAGGAACCATACGTGGCGATCTTGCGACATCAGTCAACAGGAATCTTGTTCATGCTTCAGATAGTCCGGAGGCTGCCGCCACAGAGATTGCGCGTTTCTTCCCGGCGATTGCGCTGCGCAATATGAAATGAGGGTTTCAGATGGTTGATCGCATTGCAAAAACACAGTATGCATCGGAGCTCAGGCCCGGCGTCGTTGTGAACACGGTCTTTCTTTGTGCTGATGTCAGGGTGAGAACGACGAAATCAGGATCACAGTTCGCGGATGTGCGCCTTGTAGATAGAACTGGCGAGATTAGTCTGAAGCTTTGGAATTACTCTTCGGATGCGGTGAGAGGGCTTGAACCTGGCGCATTCGTGAGGGTGAGGAATGTGTCTGTTACGGAGTTCAACGGTGCTTTACAGTTGTCATGTGAAACAGCGCAGTTCGGAGGGGCGCTTACGCTCTGCGAACCGTCAGAGTGCAATCTGGCCGAATATGTTCCTTCGACGGTGCGCAATGTAGATGAGATGCTAAAGGAGATCGATGATGCTATTGCAAGCATCAAGACTAAGTCCGTAAAGTGCTTGCTTGAATCCTTTTTCGGCGCACCTGAGTTCAGGACCAGGTTCATGGAGTGGCCTGCGGCAGTAAGGCATCATCATGCGTATTCCGGAGGGCTGCTTGAGCACACTGCCGGGGTTTTGAGGATTTGCCTGTGTGCGGCCGACCAGTATGAGTTTGTCGATCGTGATATTCTGATTGCTGGAGCTTTGCTTCATGATGTAGGCAAGCTGCAAAGCTACGATTATGACAGAACGCAAGGGGCTGCTAGCATGTCTCTGCCTGGCGTGATGACTGACCACATTGTCATCGGCGTTGAGGTCGCAAACAGGCGCATAGCGGACCTTGTAAACGGATGCGAAAGAAGGAGCTCATGTGCCGGGCCTTGCTGGACTGAGAAGGCTACTCTCCACATGACGCACCTTATTACAAGCCACCACGGCAATCTTGAGTGGGGGTCGCCGGTCCAACCAGCTACTATCGAAGCATGTATTCTTCACCACGCTGACAACATGGATGCCCAGGTGAATAAGTACGAACGTGCTATCAGAGACATGCTTGGAACAGGCGATGGACAGTACCGCTATTCGGAACATGTTGGCAAGATGGTGTGGGTGCCACCGGGTTCGTTCGATGAACACAAGCGATAGTGTCAGTTGGGGCCAGGGCTCTCCCGTTAGTGAGGGCCCTGGTCTGTGTACAGGGTTTGCGGGTGCGCGAGATGTGACCTGCGGTTTGCCTGTCCACTCAATTGCAGCAGAGGCCGCATTCTCAGGTAAGAACTGTATGCCTGGAAATGCGTCCGGCACGAAACTCCCGAAGTGTTCTAGCGTCTCATAAAGTGTGGAAAGATGCTCCCGATTCTGAGGAGCGTTACATTGAGGTGATTGAGAATGTCCAGTATGCGCCGGCGTGTTATCTGGTATTCGGTGGTTCTCCTGGCGGTGTCGATGCTAGTGATTGGCCATGGCTGGTCTGTTCTGGCGCAGCCGGCCACTCTTATTGGATCAAAGGCGCCTGAGGTGAGAACAGTAGGGGTCAAGAACGAAAGCATCCAAGTGCCTGCACGTGGCAGTGTGACTGTAGTAGTCTTCTGGAACAGCAAGTACCGGTTGTCTCTAGATGCTCTTGCAGGTGTTCAGAGGGTGTGGGAGGCGTACCGCGAAAGAGGGGTCGAATGTGTTGGTTTCAATGATATGGAAGAAGCCGATAGAGCGGTGAGGCAACTGGCGGAGCAGATGAACCTGGGCTTTCCGCTTGTGAGCGGGCGTGCGGCGTCCTCAGCTGCGGTAGCCTACAAGCTCCGCGGAGTTCCGGCTGTGTTTGTCATTGACAGGTCAGGGGTCATCATCCATGTCAGGGAGGGTTGGGATAGGAATACGGAGCCTGATCTTAAGGATAGAATATCAGCTATCCTCTGATGGACATGGAATACCTGCTGCTGCAATGGGCCTTGCACTCCCCGGCCTTCAGGCATGGGGCGTGTCAGACTCATCAACTTTGCCGGCACTATGCTGATGATGCGCGACTCGATGCTTGAGACTGTCGAGGAGGAGTGTGTAATGGCAAGGGATTTCCAGATACTGTGGTGCATGATAGGCACCCTGCCCGGAATGCTCTTCTTCCTACAGTGACCAGCCTTGTGCTTTCCCTGGCAAACGACTATCGCTTTGCCACGGGTGCATTGGTGTTTACGGATGTCTTCCTCTTAATAGCCCATTTCTTTGTCGACATGCTTCATGTCGCCTCGGATCCCCGGATTTTCTATATCTATGGCGTTGTCTATGGCGGAGAGCCGGTGGCTGAACGGTAGGCAACTTGCGACGATTAGACAATAAGCCCGGACATGCGCGCAGGGGTCAGGCATGGAGCCGATGGTGTATGCATGAGCCATAAGCAAGCCGTTATGAAAAATCAGGCGGATAAGAAACATGTGCTTCCTTGCACAGCACTAGGCCATCTTCAGGGCAAGCTGCATCGCCATCGCCACCTGTTTGACGTTGTTTGCCTCGGGGTTCTTGGAATGATGTGCCGCTATGTTCAGCACTGGCCGCGAGTTTCTGCTCGGTGTGCTCCTAGCTGTAATCAGCGTAGTTGTCGAGACACTTGTTGGCATCACAGACATTCTCAGAGCCAAGGGATTTCAGGTCAACGTGAGGCCTTACATTGATGCGGCAACGGTTGCAGACGGAGATGACTTGCACGTCATATGCTCACGCATCATACCTAACGTTCTCCCGCTTTCCTTCCTATATATGATGTTCAACGTTACAACAGCAATCTTAATCGAAGCTACTTTGTCACTCTTCGGAGTTCTGAATATCGACATGAGCCGGGAGATGATGATACACACAGCTGAGACTGTGGGACATCGGTTCGGCTATGGAAGGTACTGTGGTCGTGGCTTCCATTGGGATTGGCAATCATACTCTATTGCGCCGCATTCTACATTGTGGGAAGAGATCTCGATGAAGTTGCGAGTCTCCGGCTTGGAAAGAGGTGAGCGGAGAATGGATGCTCTTCTGAGGATTGAGGATTCTACGTATGCTCTGGGGCAGAAAAGACGTAGCCTGTGTGCAAGGTGGTCGGGAATTCGTATCTTCCGGAGTGCTGTGCCTGTTGGCAGTGGCAGGGTGAGCCACCTGCGTTCTCTGCATTGGTCATGCTGGTTCCCCGATGTGGCAAGCTTGGCCACCCTGGAAAACACGGAAGCCAACAAGAGGAATAATGACTGTTGAACCAGCCGAAAACGGAAGACAAAGCAATTGGCATTGAGTATTGATGGGCCCTAAAATGCAAATCGAAGAAGGAATTCTTGGAGTTGGTGTCGAATGCAAGTTTTGGACATAACCCAAGCTGCTGAAAAGATTTACGGTATTATGTTTTGGCAATCGTTGCGACGTGTAAGAGAGGAGGGGTTGACGGCCGATTCTCGTTAGTGATCCATTGCGGCGTGGTGATAGTCAAGGACTGACTAGCAGGATCAAAGATTTTTAGGAGGTACATGCTCAATGCCGAAAAAGGTACGCTTGCCGATTGTGTTATTGTTGGCATTCGCGCTCGCTATTGGCCTTGCTGGTGCGCCTGGTGTAGCCAAGGTGGCCTACGAGCCGTGGGGTCCCCACGTTGATGAGGTTATTATGCCGATCATCAAGGAGGCCGAGGCACGAAGAATCGCGTTTGAGCGCGGTGAAAGTGTCGTTTGGGGTGGCCTAACTCGGCCCGAGGATATCGACAGAGCAAAGATCCTCAGCGACACTGAACTCACAATGACGCTTGGCTTCCATATGTTCTACTTGTGCTTCAACATGAGGGAGGAGCCATTAGCCGACCAGGCGATCCGTCAGGCCGTTGCGCACTGCACCGACCGTGACAACATCATTCGCATGATTTTCAAGGGTTATATGCTCCCGATGACGAGTTTCATTCCTCAGGTATCGCCTTTCTACAAGGCTGACGTGCCTGTATATCAGTTCAGCCACGCAAAGGCGGCCGAGGTTCTCGACAAGGCTGGGTATACGCTCGGTGCTGACGGGATAAGGATCGACCCCAAGACGGGCAAACCTCTGCGCAAGATGACAATCTTCACACCCACGTACGAGGTTGCCCCAACCTCCGCCGAGCTTGGCAAGATGATCGCTGATTCATGCCGGAAGGTTGGGCTTCCAATTGATCCTGAGCCGATGGACTTCCCGGTCATGCTCGATAAGCTTGACATTAGTGAGTTCGACATGTACTGCTTGGCCTGGAACCTCAGCAGGAACCCGACGAGCCTGTACAGCTTCTTCCACACGTCACAGGACGTCGAGGCTGGCTACAACAGGCCTGGAATCCGTAACCCTGAACTGGATAAGTATCTCGAGGCTCTGAACTGGGCTCCCGATCTTGATACCGCCAAAAAGGCATCAGACGCTGCTCAGTTGATCCTTGCCAGAGAGATGCCGTACGTGCCGCTCTATTCGAGGCCTTTCATTGATGCATTCAGGACTGACCTGTGCACGGGCTATGTCCCGATGAAGGGCTACGGCGCGGCCAGCTACAACAACATGTGGACGGTACTGAACATCCGCCGTGTTGACCGGCGCGGCAATCCCCTCGAAGGCGGCACCATCAGGTGGGCGCTAGATGAGGAGCCTAAGAACCTGAACCCGTGCGTTGCGTCAAGCGCTTACGAGTGGGAGGTTCTCTCGAGGCTGTATGACGGCCTGCAGCAGATGCATCCTGATACTCTTGAAGATATGCCGTGGATGGCCTACAAGTGGGATGTCGGCACATGGGAGCCTGAGCCCGGCAAGAAGGCCACTACTGTGACCTGGTACATTAACAAGGGCATCAAGTGGTCCGACGGCATGCCGTTCACAGCCGAGGATATCAAGTTCACCATGGACTACCTCAAGGAGCACCAGGTGCCGAGGTACAAGCCTACCACTGACGAGGTGACAAAGGTTGAGCTGATCGACAGGTACACTGTGAAGATCTACTACCGGGAGATCAGTTACTGGAACCTGTACCGTGTCGCTAGCTTCCTGCCCAAGCACATCTGGCAGGATGTTAAGGACTGGAAGGGCTTCGAGCCTTGGCTGGAGCCTCACCCAAGGATCAAGGGCTTCACCAAGCTCGTTGGTCATGGTCCGTACATTCTCAAGGAGTACGTGCCTGGCGAGTATGTAAGGCTTGTAAAGAACCCGAACTACTGGAAACTCACGCCGTAAGGCGCTAGGGTTGTTTAGGATGCCGCCCAGGGCCTGGGCCCCGGGCGGCACTTCCTTTGGTGCGCGCGGCATGATTGTTGTCTCTAGGGTGAGAGTCTCTGATGGTGAGGGCAGCAGTAGCCGTATCTTGAGTCAAGGCTGTCTGCCGCGAGGCGGAATATGAAGGAATCTGGCGGCAGACCTCCGGCCCGATGAAGGGAGACTCCATGCGAGGCCAGGGACGGTTGGATGAGCTTCCCTACAAGCGCTGACGCCGCTGTTTGACCCCACGTTCTCCAAGCAGAGCCAGGGCTTCAGGCCTGGCAAGAGAGCGCACCCGGCGGTTGAGGCCGCCCGGGGTTACCTCGAAGAAGGTGCGTAGTCGTGGTGGACCCGGAGTCATGGAAGGCGGCGTGTATGAGAAAAGCACGAAAGGCACGCCAGGCACGTACGGTTGTGTGGGAAAGAGGGCGGGCGAACCACTACCCTATTCGATGCTCGACAGGAACCGATCCTAAGTTGGGCTGTGCTCTGCTTATGGCGGCTGAAGCTTGAAGGACTTTCGGTTCGAGTCTAGAATAGTGATTAGTTAATACGGAGAACGCAGTTTGTTGCTGTGGCCTTCAAGTTTTGGCCGAAGCACACTCCGAAGGTAGGAGGAATTCTGGTATGCAGTGACGAATCAACCTTCTGGGCATGGCGATGGGCTAAACAGTTGCTGCTGTAAAGTTGTGTTCTCTAGGTTACAGGGATTGCTGGGACGTCGATTCAACTCACATGACTCATATGTCGCATCGTGACGAGAACTGATAACCCATTCAATCAAACTAACATTCGAGGAGGTACGTAGTTAATGCCGAAAAAAGTTCGCTTGCCGATTGCCTTAGTGTTGGCGCTCGTGCTTGCTCTCGGGATCGCCGGTGCACCAGGCGCTGCGAAAATGGCGTTCGAGACCACTGGTCCGCACGTCGACGAGATTATCATGCCGATTATCAAGGATTCGGAGGCCCGGAGAATCGCGTTTGAGCGCGGTGAAAGCGTTGTATGGGCTGGTTTGACGCAGCCCGAGGATATCGATAGGGCTAAGTCTATGCCCAACGCTGAAATGACAATGACGCTTGGGTTCCACATGTTCTACCTTTGCTTTAACATGAGGGAAGAACCCTTGGCGAATCAGCCGATTCGTCAGGCCATTGCGCACTGCACCGACCGTGACAACATCATCCGCACACTCTTCAAAGGCTATATGCTTCCTATGACGAGTTTTGTGCCACAGGTATCACCCTTCTACAAGGCCGACGTTCCTGTGTATGCATACAGCCATGGCAAGGCTGCTGAGGTCCTTGACAAGGCTGGATACAAGCGTGGTTCTGACGGCATAAGGATCGACCCTAAGACGGGCAAGCCTCTGCGCGAGATGAAGATCTTCACGCCCACTTACGAGGTTGCTCCGACCTCTGCCGAGCTCGGCAAGATGATTGCTGATTCGTGCCAGAAGGTTGGCCTTCCTGTAGTTCCTGAGCCGATGGACTTCCCAGTCATGCTCGATAAGATCGACATTCACGAGTTTGACATGTATGTCCTGGCCTGGGGTCTGAGCAGGAATCCAACGCACCTGTATAGTTTCTTCCATTCGTCGATGGACGTAGAAGCTGGCTATAACAACCCAGGAATGCGCAACGCTGAGTATGACAAGCAGTCTGAACGGCTGTATTATGCAGCAGATCTGAAGGAGGCTAAGGAGGCGGCAGATGCCTGCCAGCTTATCCTTGCCAGGGAGATGCCGTATGTGCCGCTTTATTCGAGGCCGTACATTGACGCCTTCCGCGACGATCTTGTCACCGGGTACGTCCCGATGATGGGCTTCGGTGCAGCCAGCTACAACAACCAGTGGACTACGATGAACATCCGCCGTGTTGACCGGCGTGGCAAGGCTATCGAAGGCGGCACCATCAGGTGGGCGCTGCAGGAGGAGCCTAAGAACCTCAACCCGTGTGTTGCATCAAGCGCTTACGAGCAGGAAGTGCTCTCCAGGTTGAACGACAGCTTAATGGCAATGCACCCTGAGACGCTAGATGATATGCCGTGGATGGCTCGCAAGTGGGATGTTGGCGTTTGGGAGCCTGAGCCCGGCAAGAAGGGCACCACCGTGACCTGGTATATTCAGAAGGGCATCAAGTGGTCTGACGGCATGCCGTTCACCGCTGAGGACGTCGAGTTCACCATCAACTACCTTAAGAAGAACGACGTTCCGAGGTATCTCGATGCAACTCAGGATATTGTCAAGGTTGAGCTGATCGATAGGTACACTGTCAAGGTATACTTTGACAACATCAGCTACTGGCATGTCTACAATGCAGGCCTGGCCTTCTTGCCCAAGCACATCTGGAAGGATGTTGAGGACTGGAAGGGCTTCGAGCCTTGGAAGGAAGCGCACCCGAAGATCAAGGGTTACTCCAAGCTTGTTGGAACTGGTCCGTTCATTCTGAAGGATTATGTGCCTGGCGAGTATGTAAGGCTTGTTAAGAACCCGAACTACTGGCGTTTGAACAAGTAGGGCCGAAGTGAGCTGGTTACACGCCGCCCCGGGCCTAGGGGCCCTGGGGCGGCGATCCAGTGACAAGGCAGAATGAGGTGAGACGGATTTGGGTTTTCGTTCGTATGTCATCAGGCGACTTGTCTATGCCGTGATCGTCCTCTACGTCATACTGACCCTCAACTTCATCTTGTTCCGCGTGATGCCGGGTGATCCAACCAAGATGATCATAGACCCCAACTTCACGCCGGAAGCGAAGGCTGAGTTAAGGAGACAGTTTGGCCTGGACGAGCCCCCGTGGAAGCAGTATTTGAATTATATGAAGAACTTACTAAAGTTTGATTTGGGCTACTCGTTCTCGACAAGACGGCATGTCTGGAATGAGCTGAAGGAGAGGCTTCCCAACACCATCAAGCTCTTCCTTGCCACGTTTGTACTCACATCAACAGTTGGGATGAGTCTGGGAGTCAAGGCTGCTGCGACTCCGGGCTCGTTTAGGGACAGGGTAGTCATCCCTGCGGGCCTTTTTTCCCATGCGGTGCCCACGTTCTTTGTCCAGTTGCTGATGCTTCTCTTGTTTGGCTATTACTGGCCAATAATGCCTATACATGGCACAATGAGCGCGCCCCCGCCTGTTGGAGCGTGGCCTCAGTTTGTTGACAAACTATGGCATCTCGTGCTTCCGGTTACGAGCAACATGATCGTTGGTTTTGGTTCGTGGGCATTGTATGCTAGAAATACGATGATAGAGGCCCTGGGGCAGGACTACATTATCACGGCGCGGGCAAAGGGAATGTCAGAAAGAGATGTCCTCTATAAACACGCGCTGCGCAGCGTCCTCCCGCCGATAGTAACGTTGCTCTTCATGTCGTTGCCAGGGATGGTGTCGGGGGCTGTCATTACTGAGAGCATTTTCTCGTGGCATGGGGTTGGAAGATACCTCCTTGATGCCACACTTCAGATGGATTATCCTGCGGCTCAAGGCGCTTTCTACCTCATAGCTTTGGCTGTTGTAATATGTAATCTACTGGCGGACGTTGTATATGGGCTTGTTGACCCGAGGATCCGCGTTGGGGCAGGTGGTCAGAGTTGAGCATTAACCGGAAAAGAAAAGAGAATCAAGAAACAGCCAGGACTTCAGTCACGGCAGCTCCTCGACCACTTACTTTTTGGGAGCAGTACCGGCGCAAACCCCAGGGGATGCTTGGTTTGGCCATAGTCTTGATCTATGTACTTGTCGCCATTTTCGCCCCACTGATTGCGCCTTATGATCCATTGAGCGACCTTTACCTCGCGGACAGCGTGGCCGCTCCTGCGTGGTTGGGCAAAGTGTCCAGCAAATATCGGGATCTGCCTCCAACTATGAGGTTGGACATTGGCTATGGAGAATGGGAGATCGATCAGGCTGAAGAAACTGTCGTTTCTGCCTGGCCCCAGGCTGCCAATGAAGGTGTTGAGATAGTCATTCCTGCCAAAGAAACGGCAGCGAAAGAAGAGCAAACCACCCAGAGTTCGACCACTGCCTGGACCAGCAGTTTTCAATGGGATCCCTTTGGATTAAGCAGCGGTGCAAAGAAAGCTGATGAAAAAACAGCTCCAGCGGCAGATTCCCAGAAAGATGCTGAAGCCTCTGCAGTACTACAGCATGCCTTTGAGTACAACTACAAGACACCGCAGACCTTTAGCTCCAGCTTCGAGTACAGTATTGATGCCCCCGGTGATGCCACAACCGCCTTGTCTTTAGACATGGTTACACCCAGTGGCGATGTCTACCATCTCTGGGAGGACAAGGTTCGAGGCTCGGTAAACCTTAAGCGGGCACTGGTTGATACCCGGGACTTTGATCTGAAGCAGCGCTTAGGGATTTCCTTCTTCGACGATCCGACAGCACTGGTTTTCGCCGAACGGGGTGATTATACACTGCGGCTGACAGCTGATGCCGAATCTGCCAGCGGTCCGGTGACGATAAGAATGAGACCGGTGAAGTTCGGCATTCTGGGTAAAGTCCACGGCCTGCTGGGCACAGACCACCTGGGTTCAGATATTTGGTCTCAGCTGGTCTACGGTACTCGGATAGCGCTGGCTATTGGCCTCTCAGCTGCCTTCATTGCCGTTGTAATCGGAACAACTGTCGGTTTGATCGCAGGCTACTTCGGAGGTATAGTAGATGAAGTTCTGATGCGAATAGTCGATATCATGCTTGCTATACCTTCTATGCCGGTCTTGATTATTCTCGGTGCCCTCTTTGGGAAAAGCATTGTCAACGTCGTGGCCCTTTTGGCCCTCTTTTCCTGGATGGGTATTGCTAGAATAGTTAGAGCCCAGACTCTGTCTCTCAAAGAGCGCACCTTTGTAGAAGCTGCGAAGGCTTCGGGCGCAGCCAGCGGCTATATTATCTTGTCCCATATTTTGCCCAATACGGTACCTTTGATTTTCGCTAATCTGGTACTGAGAATTCCCAGTGCCATACTAACAGAAGCTTCATTGAGCTTCCTCGGCCTCGGGGATCCCAGGGTGCCTACTTGGGGCAAGATCCTGCAAAATGCACGCCAGTTCGGCGGCTTTACCAAGTTGGCCTGGTGGTGGCTGATACCCCCAGGACTGGCCCTCACATTCTTGAGCTTGGCCTTTGTGTTTATTGGAAATGCAGTTAATGAAATCCTTAATCCACGATATAGGGAGAGATCGTAACATGGCCCTAATACAAGTAAAAGACTTAAAAATGTATTACCGAACCCTCCGGGGCCATGTCCGGGCAGTGGATTCTATCAGTTTCGAAATCGAACGCGGCAAGGCCCTCGGCATAGCCGGAGAGTCCGGCTGTGGGAAATCCAGTATGGCATCAGCCATCCTGCGTCTGCTCCCCTCCAATGGTGCCTACCATGGAGGCAGTATCATAATGGACGGACAAGACCTGCTAAGAATGCCTGAGGAGCAGTTCCGGAAAGAAATTCGCTGGAAGCGTATTTCCATGGTCTTTCAGGGAGCAATGAATGCCCTCAATCCGGTACATCGGGTTGGGGAACAGATAGTTGAAGCAATCCTCAGCCACGAAGATGTATCCCGGGCTGAGGCAGTGTCAAGAGCTAAGGAGCTTCTGGAACTGGTAGGCATTAACCCTGATCGATTCTCTGAATACCCCCATGAGTTCAGCGGCGGTATGAAGCAGCGCTCGGTTATCGCCATGGCATTGGCTTGCCATCCGGACCTGATCATAGCCGATGAACCAACCACAGCCTTGGACGTGATGGTACAAGCCCAGATTCTAAAGGCCTTGGGCGAACTGCGGGAGCGCTTAGGTCTTTCAATGATGCTGATCACCCATGACCTGTCTGTCATCGCACAGACCTGTGATACCGTAGCGATCATGTATGCCGGTAAAATTGTGGAATACGGCAGTGTGATGGATGTCTATACCAATCCGCTGCACCCCTACGCCCTTGGCCTGTTGGGTTCATTCCCCAACATCAAGGCCGAGCGTTCGGAGGTCAGATCACTGCCGGGATTCCCGCCAAACTTGCTGGCTCCGCCGTCGGGCTGCAGATTCCACCCCCGCTGTCCCCTGGCCGATGAGAGGTGCAGGCAGGAAGAGCCTCAGATGCAAAGGGTAGACGACAACGGCCGCATGGTGGCTTGCCACAAGATAGACGTGGTCCGGCAAGAAGGGGATATTTGGGAGGCAATAAGACCTCGCTCTGCCGCCCAAGAAGAACGGCAAAAGGAACCCATCTTGGAAGTGCGCAACATGGTTAAGCATTTCCCTGTACGGGTAGGCTTCTTACAGTCCCTCAGAAACAAGGAACAGCCGGCCCTTAAAGCCGTTGACGATGTTTCCTTTTCTGTATACAAGGGAGAAATCTTAGGTGTAGTCGGTGAGTCTGGCTGCGGCAAGACAACCCTTGCCCGGAGTCTATTGAGACTCATTGAGCCCACCAGCGGCAGTGCCGTCTTCCAGGGCAGCGATATAACTACCAAGACTCCCGATGAGATGAAGGCTCTGCGCCGGAAAATGCAGGTCATATTCCAGGACCCGTACGAATCCATGAATCCCCGGATGGATGTCCAGACCATCATCTCCGAGCCGCTGCGGATTCAGGGCATAGCAGGCAGTGTCCGGGAAGCCCAGGAAGCCGTAGCTGCAGCGCTACGTGATGTAGAGATGGTTCCGCCGGAGGAATACATGACCCGGTATCCCCATGAACTGTCTGGAGGCCAGCGCCAGCGGGTAGCGGTAGCTCGAGCCCTAGTGTTGGATCCAGATTTTATCGTGGCTGACGAACCAGTCTCAATGCTTGATGTTTCCATCCGGGGAGAAGTGCTAAATCTAATGCTAAACCTGTCCCGTTCTAAAGGGGTAACCTTCGTGTATATCACCCACGATTTGGCTACGGCAAGGCATATCTGCGACCGGATCGCGGTGATGTACCTGGGTAAACTGGTGGAACTGGGAACTGCCGATGAAGTCATCGGAAATCCCC
>LSQX01060952.1_pt1 | contig 42621 bp, 42 predicted proteins | sample 654561 | NCBI WGS metagenome assembly LSQX01 (sample SAMN04489861, study PRJNA283612) | anaerobic digester metagenome | isolation source: 4 biogas reactors fed with cattle manure at either 37C or 55C with and... | place: Denmark: Kongens Lyngby | collected 2014 | reverse complement strand
GTATGCAGTATGCCTTTGATAAAATAAGTGATTTAAGGGATGAAGTATTAGCGGAGTGGGTAATGGATGGATATTTATATTTGTATGTATATGTCTATGTGGATGGTCAATTAGATCCAGCAAGCTCAGCCATTCGGGAGGAGATTTTTAGGCGGGAGCTTCCATTGGCCTTAGAAGCCATAAGATATGGAGATAGATACTTATTTAAGTCGCATCCTTATTTAGATAATGCTAGTATATGGGTTTGCTTTGGCTCGGGTAATCAGGAGAACTGCCAATTAGAACACTGGGGGTATTTAAGAGAATATTAGAAGTTCAAATTTTGCATTAATCTTAGAAACATGTTAATATAAAGGTTGATGCAAAATTTTTATGATTGGAGGTGTTAATGATGGATAAGTTACCAAATTGCCCAATGTGTAATTCTGAGTATACTTATGAAGATGCCAATTTCTTGATTTGTCCAGAATGCTTTCATGAATGGAAACCTGAAGGTGCAGCTGAAAATAAGGCAGATGTAAATATAATAAAAGATGCAAACGGCAATATCTTAAATGACGGTGATACTGTTACGGTAATCAAGGATCTTAAATTAAAAGGCAACTCATCAATTAAAAGAGGAACAACAGTTAAAAACATAAGATTAATTTATGAACCAAGTGATGGCGTACATGATATTGATTGCAAAATAGATGGCTTTGGAGCTATGCTATTAAAATCCAGTGTTGTTAAGAAAATATAATGAAATGGCAGGAAGAATAGACTTTGGATGGACAGAATTCAAAAATGGGTACTGAAAAAATAGGGTCCTTGATGTTACGTTTATCAATCCCATCAATTATAGCTCAAATTATTAATGTATTATATAATATTGTTGACCGTATATATGTTGGACATATTAAAGATGTCGGACCCATTGCTTTAACTGGCTTAGGTGTTAGTGCACCTTTAATTTTAATTATTTCAGCATTTAGCATGTTTGTCGGCGGTGGAGGAGCACCACTTGCTGCGATTGCATTAGGAAAAAACAATAAGGAAGAAGCAGAGAAAATTTTAGGTACGGGTCTAGTCATATTAACAGCCATATCTATTATATTGACAGTATTAGTATTCATTTTTAAGGAACCTTTACTGTATATGTTTGGGGCTAGTAATTCCACCTATCCATATGCCAACATATATACTAGCATATACCTGCTTGGTACTATATTTGTTCAGATTGCATTAGGATTGAACTTATTTATCACATGTCAAGGCCAAACAAAAATAGCTATGCTGTCTGTACTAATCGGAGCTGTAACTAATATTATATTAGATCCAATCTTAATCTTTGGATTTAATATGGGAGTAATGGGAGCTGCGATAGCAACGGTATTCTCACAAGCCTTGAGTGCTATATTTGTTGTCTGGTTCTTAATTTCTAAAAAATTAATAATTCGAATAAAAAAAGAATATTTAAAAATAGATTTAGGTATTGCCAAGAGAACAATAGCTTTAGGTGTTTCTCCATTTGCTATGCAGGTTACAGAATCAGCCATATTAATTGTATTTAACAATGGGCTATTAAAATATGGCGGTGATATATATGTAGGTGCAATGACTATCATGCAAAGTGTAATGCAGTTATTAACGATTCCTGTTCAAGGGTTTACGCAAGGGGTACAACCAATAATTAGCTTTAACTTTGGTGCAAAGAAATATGATCGAATGAATAAGGCAATCAAGCTTTCTTTGAGGGTTACACTAGGAACGACACTTGCCTATTATGCCCTAGTGTTTATTTTCCCACAACTATTTGCTGGGGTTTTTACTTCACAAGCAGAATTAACAGAATTAGTTACTAAGATATTACCGATTTTTATGGGTGGAATGTGGCTCTTTGGAATTCAAATGAGCGCTCAAATGTTTTTCGTTGGCACGGGCCAAGCTCTAAAATCCTTATTTATTGCTCTTTTAAGAAAAGTTTTTATATTAATTCCGTTAGCACTCTACTTACCAAAACATTTTGGAGTTATGGGTATTTTTTATTCTGAGCCTATTGCTGACATTATATCAGCAACTACTTCGGGAATATTATTATACTTTAGCTTAAAACAGATAAATAAAATGATTAAGTGCAAAACAGGTGCAACCAGTTTCGGAGATTAAAAGCCCTCATTTCCTTGCGGGTTATGGTAATGTTCTGTAGATTAGATCTGGTTGTCGCCTTGATTAAGAATCTCTAAACCTTGCTATATATGAAGGTTTGGAGATTTTTTGTTTGGTATTGTTTTCCTATGTTTGGAAGTATATAATTATAAATGAATTGTATTACTTCGCTGTGGTTTTGGATTGCTAACGAAAAGATAAAATTGAATTTGTGGAGGTTAGTTATGATAGCTATAATAGGTGCAGGAGCAATGACATTGTGTACATTGTCTTAGGTTTACTGTCTGCCATTATATTTTTCTATAATTCTATTGTAAGCTAATAGGCAAATATCTGTATACTTATGAATTGGAGAAGGAACATGACAAACAAAGATGTTTTGAATGAATTATTTAAGGAGCATTTACAAAACTGCTCTTTAAGTGGCCTAAATTCAATATGCAAAAGTGACTTACATAATCATTTCGGAAGAGGGGGAAGCAGAGAATATTTAGAATCAATTTTCAATATAAAAATAGATTCCCCTCCTGAAAAGTTTGAAGCCTTTTCTCATATGGATGAATGGTTTATAGAAAACATAAAAAAATACTGCCCTTACTTAAAAAGACTTGAAGCTGCATTTGTCCAAGCTGCAAGCGATAATATAAGTGTTCTGGCTGCTAGCTTTGGATTTGACGAGGAAAATATGATGGCATTTATACAAACCATGAAGAGCCTTAATCTACAATTTGCGCCTAACACTATATTACTTCCGGAGTATGCATTAGATAGAGCTTGCGATACTGATAGAGAGCTTTCAAGATTAGATGAAGTACTGTCATACAAATGGTTTAAGTCTATAGATATTAGCTACAATGAATTTGCTCAGCCAATAAAAAAATTCAAGAAAATATATAGAAAAGCAAAGGAATACGGACTTATATTAAGGGCACATGTCGGAGAATTTGGCACGGCGGATGATGTAATGGAAGCCGTTGAAGAATTGGAATTGGATGAAGTCCATCATGGGATTGCCGCTGCGAAGTCGGAGCAGGTCATGAAATGGTTATCAGATCACAAGATTCAACTGAATGTATGCCCAACAAGCAATATAATCCTGCGAGTCGTAGAATCATATTCAGTCCATCCTATCAGACAGCTGTTTGATTATGGAATTCCAGTTACGATAAATACTGATGATATGTTAGTTTTTAATCAAAGTGTATCGCAAGAGTATCTTAATATTTTTAAATCAGGATTGATGAATGCTGAAGAGTTAGATATTATACGCGAGATTGGGCTAAGAGCGCTTGAGCACTATAATTAGCAATATATGAAGTAGCCTAAATACTATTTTGAAACTGGAGACATTACTTATGATACAAATAACAAAAGATATGAAGATAAAGAATATTACAAATATCATAAATGAATACTCTCCAATAAAGGTAGATGATATATTTTGGGATGAATTAATCAATGGCAATTTTGAAAATGAAGATTTTCTAAGAGTCCGATTATTGGAATCCTGGTACTCATTTGAAGATTTCAAGAGAAAAAGTATTGCATATTGCATTATATTAGATAATAGAATCGTAGCTGTAATGGTAGGAACGGCAAGCTTTAGAAATGTAATAGCAATAGATATTGAAACTGAGAAAATAAAAGAAAACACAGTCTATTGGTTTGATCTAAAATAATTGAGAAGAATATTTAGTACTATGAATAATGCTAAAGAAACAACAAAATAAATTACTGAGGTAGAAAATGATGAACCAAAAAGCAACAAATCCAATTACAAGACTGGATTATCCAGATCCTGATGTAATTCGTGTGGACGACACCTATTATATGGCAAGCACTACCATGCACTTTATGCCGGGCTGTGAGATTCTACGCTCCTATGATTTAGTCAACTGGGAATTTGCAGCATATGTCTATGATACCTTAGACTCTACGCCTGGGCAGCGCCTAGAGGGAGGAGCTAACATCTATGGGCAAGGTATGTGGGCACCCTCCTTGCGATATCACAAGGGAACATTTTATGTGTGCTTTTCTGCAAATGATACTAAGAAAACATATTTATATTCATCTAAGACTATAACCGGTCCATGGAGAAAGCAGTATATTGAAGGATTTTATCATGATTGCTCCTTGTTGTTTGATGACGATAATCGCGTGTATATAGTATATGGGAATAAAACCATACATTTAACAGAATTAGAAGCGGACTTAACAAAACCTAAAATAGATGGCTTAGATAGGATAATTGTTGTGGATGAAGGGCATCCTGGACTAGGATATGAAGGGTCCCATATATATAAGATTAATGGTAAGTATTATGTCTTTCTTATACACTCAGCGCGAAAGGAGTGGAAGCGTATACAGGCCTGCTTTGTGTCTGATTCACTTCAGGGTGATTTCTTGGGTGGAGACGTCTTAAATGATGATATGGGGTATTTTAACTCAGGAATTGCACAGGGGGGAATCGTTGATACTCCAGAAGGTAAATGGTATGGAATACTATTTCAGGATCGCACTGCCCTTGGTCGTGTTCCCATACTTGTTCCAGTAAGCTGGAAAGATAACTTCTCTGTATTTGGTGTAGATGGCAAGGTACCTAGCCAGATTGAAACAAAAAGTACAAGGCCAGGATATACTTATGAACCATTGGTAGGAAGCGATGATTTTAAGAGTCCTCTAAAGAATTACTGGCAATGGAATCATGAACCAAATCATGATTTTTGTTCATTTGATAATGACAAAGGCTGCTACCGCATACAAGCAAATAAGATCTGCATAGAAGTTACTCAAGCGGTTAACACCCTAACTCAGCGCATGCTATATCCATCTTGTGAGGCAATTGTTACGGTAGATGGAAGTGGGCTTAAAGATGGTGACTATGCAGGACTTTGTGCTTTACTTGGATCATATGGATGGATAGGCATTACTAAAGATAATGGACAGTATTATGTTAGTATGCAGGTAAAGAAAGCATTGGATAGCACCTTCACAGGAATATCAAAGGAGTCAGAAGGAAAAGAATTTGCTAAAGTATTAATATCCGACTCAATAATCACGTTAAAGTTAAAAGCCAATTTTATCAATCAGATAGATACAGCTGAATTTTATTATTTAATAGATAATGAATGGGTGAAGATTGGTATTGACCATAAGCTGGTGTTTAAAATGGATCATTTTGTTGGAACTCGATTCGCACTTTTCAATTATGCTACAAAAGAAACTGGTGGAATAGCAGAGTTTTATAATTTTATTTATATGTTGTCTTAGTTATAATGTGATGAATACACACTAAATGCATTAAAAGGAGGTTTTTGATATGGAGCTATGGTTTTCAGAGGTTTATACACCTAATGTAAAAATGTCTATTAGGGTGGAGAAGCATGTATATAACGGGAAAAGCGATCTTCAGCGCATAGATATATTTGATTCCTATGAATTCGGACGGTTTTTGGCGCTGGACGGATACATGATGCTCACCGAAAAGGACGAATTTATCTATCATGAAATGATAACTCATGTTCCTATGGCAGTACATCCTAATGTAAAGAATGTACTGGTTATAGGAGCAGGCGATGGCGGAGTTATTCGTGAGTTGGTTCAGTACCCAGAGATAGAGCATATTGACATGGTTGAGATTGACGCCATGGTTGTAGAGGTATGTAAGGAATATTTACCACAGACAGCGAGTAAGCTGGATGACCCTCGTCTTACCATTCATTATGAGGATGGTCTTCGATTTGTTAGATCCTGTGAAAATATTTATGACCTTATTATTGTGGACTCAACCGATCCCTTTGGACCAGGAGAAGGCCTATTTACAAGAGAGTTTTATGGAAACTGCTATAAGGCTTTGAGAGATGATGGAATCATGGTGAACCAGCATGAAAGTCCATTTTATAAGGAGGATGCTATAGCATGCCAAAGGGCGCACAAGCGTATTGTCGAGTCCTTTCCCATAAGCAGGGTCTATCAGGCTCATATACCCACCTACCCTTCGGGGCATTGGCTATTTGGTTTTGCATCAAAGGTATACCACCCCTTAAAGAATTTGAATGTCGAACGATGGAATAACAGAGAAATAAAGTGCAAATATTACACAACAACTTTACACAAGGGTGCATTTTATATCCCGGCTTATGTGGAGGGGCTATTAAAAAATGTTGAAAGCGAATAATGAATCCTTTTTAGAATGTGAAGGTGCGTAAAGATGGGCCAGAAGAAGCTTAATTATAATCGGTTAGTTGACCTTGTATGCTTAATATTACTGGTTGGAGTAATATTATATTTAATTATAATGTGGAATTCCTTCCCCGACAGGATACCGGGACATTATAATGCAGCCGGTGAGATTGATAGAATGGGAAGCAAATATGAGCTTTTTATAGTTCCAGTAGTTGCATGGCTGATGTTCTTAGGGATATCGGCAATCGAGAAGTATCCTGAGGTTTGGAATACAGGTGTTACAGTGACAGAGGAGAATAAGGGGCGTGTGTACCGTGTTATAAGAAATATGTTGAGTACATTAAAAATTATCATGGTAGCAGTGTTTGTATTCTTATCAGTAAATTCTTCGCTATCAACACCATTACCAATCTGGTTTACGCCTAGTTATATAATTTTAATATTTGGGACTCTAATATTATTCATAATTAGATTAATTCAAGTAAAATAAGGTGACAACAACCCCGTCCCCCTGACACGCCCCTGACACGCCCCCTGAAACATCAACGGTTGTCGTTGGTCACATCACCATCTCCACTTACAGGGATGCTATCTCCTAGATATGTTGGTTGAGGCTTTATAATTACATATAAAAAATCCTTAACTCTTGCAAGCACCTCTCTAAGCTCACGGGAACTCGGTCCAACATAGCTACGGGGATTGGAGGCCACTCCATATGCTTCAAGTCCTAGCTTGTCTGCCACATATAAGGCTCTATAAAGATGATATTCCTGTGTAACGATTATAATTCTTTTTGCTTCAAATATATCTCTAGCTCTGTAAAGACTCTCATAGGTGGAAAATCCGGCATGATCCATAAACACATCTGAGGATAATACACCTTCATTTACAGCGTAGTCCTTCATTACATTTACCTCGTCATAGTTCTTCCTGCCATGATCACCGCTCATCAATAAACGATTTGCTGCGCCCATTTCGTATAGAGCAATACCAAAGTCTAGGCGGTCTTCAAGCATATGAGTCGGTCTGTCTCCCCATACACCTGCTCCTAGTACGAGAATACAATCAACATTATCAAGATTGCTTGCTTCTTCAAGGGATATGATTTTCTTTTTTGAAGAAGCTTTAATGTAGCCATTTATAGAAAAAACGACAACCACTCCAAGTAGCCCAAGTAATATAAATATCATAAAAACCTGTAAGATTCTCTTTTTTCTAGTAGTTTTAAGCATTTTATCATCCTTTGCTTTGGTATTGTAATGTTAAATTATTACGTGCATTTAATATAGCATAAGAGGATGTAAAAATAAAGGCACAAGGTAAAATAAAACTTTTATTAATATGATACAAATCCTAGAAAATTGTAGCCAAAATATCAAGAATAGTATTTTTCTCCATGCTATACTATAAATACGGTACCGACTAGTAATAAGGAGGATGACAATGAGCAAAGTCGAGCTTTTATCGAATGCATTGGATTATATTGAAAATAATATCTATGAAGATATAACCGCCGATGATGTAGCTAAGGCATGCTATTGTTCAAAATCCTACCTTCAAAAGATATTTAGATATGTAAATTATTGCAGTATTAAAGAGTATATCATAAAACGAAGACTTACTAAGGCTGCTAGAGATTTGGTTGAGGATCAGGCAGTAAGTATACTTGATATAGCATTAAAATACTGTTATAGGTCCCCGGAGGCATTTTCCCGAGCGTTCAAACAGGCTTGGCAAACTAACCCTTCCGTATTTCGCAAGGAGGCAAGATTTACCCAGTTGTATCCAAGGCAAATGGTGCCGATTAAGAATGGAGATGATTATATGAGTGATAGGAAGCATGTAGATATTTCAGAATTATATGATTTATTTGTTGATAGACAGGACTGTTATTTTGTATGCTGTGATATAAAATCTTTAGTACCAATAAATGAAATATCATATAAAGCAGGAGACCTAGCTATATTAGAGGTATTAAAACGGATGGAAAAGGTGGCAGGAGAGGATGATGTGGTATTTCGTATTGGCGGGGATGAATTTGTGCTCCTAACTAATAGTAAGGATATAGCATATGCATCCAATATAGCTGACAGAATATTAGAAATGAATGGACAAACCTTTGCATTTGAGGAAAAGGAGATTCCATTAAATGTCTATGCAGCTGTTACTAGATTTTCTGGAGGCGTATTAAAATATGATGAGCTATTTACTTCCTTACATAGTAAGATTAAGGAGTGCAAATAAAACCAATGATAGTTAGTGTAAGCAGAAGAACCGATATTCCGGCCTTTTTTAGTGAATGGTTTATTGATAAGATTAAGCAAGGTTATTTGTATGTAATAAATCCCTTTAATCGTAAGCAGGTGAGTAAGATTGTTTTGACTCCTGATACCGTAGATTGCTTTGTGTTCTGGACTAAAGATGGGAAGCCTGTGGATGTGTAAAGAGCATAGATATAGGGACTTATAACACATGCAGGCATTTCTGTGCATATTGCTATGCCAATTATAATCATGCTAGGGTAGCCGAGAATTGTGAATCATACGATATTCATTCGCCTCTTCTTATGGGGAAGCTAATAGGTGATGAAACTATTGCAACAAGGGAAATGAAAAGTATAAAATGTGGATATGATTATGACCAACTTAAGTTAGATTTAAAATCTAGTGGCAATGTTAATTAACAGTATTTGCCTGATATGCAAAAGGAGAGAAGATGAGCATAAAACTTAGAAACATGACAGCCATTTATTTACTATATGGTGAGAAAATATTATTTTTATATAGAATTGGATCAAGGGTAGCCAACAACCTATATGTAGGAACTGCAGGTGGACATTTTGAACATGAGGAGTTAAACGATCCTATGTCCTGTGTGCTTCGTGAACTATATGAAGAGACAGGACTTGTTAAGGATGATATAGAGAATTTGGAGCTTAGATATATTACATGTAGACTAAAAAATAATGAAGTAAGGCAGAATTATTATTTCTTTGCAGACCTATTAAGTATGGAAAAAAAGCTTTCAAGTGCAGAGGGAAACTTAGAATGGGTGGATTTAAAGAAGGCTGTATTACTTCCAATGCCATGTAGCGCAAAACATGTGGTAGAGCATTTTGTAAGCATTGGAAGAAATACAGACTGCCTCTATGCTGGTGTTACAACAGATAATGGTATTGATTTTAAGGAACTACATGAATTTTAAAGAAGCTACATTTTCTTCATATAGATAATCTTGGAAAATGCACAGATTGTCATCTGAAATGCCGCTACAGCAATAAGAGTTACAAATATCAGGTTATTAAAATATCCGGCGATTACACCGCCGATTATAATTAGTATCGAAAGCATAGTATACTTTGAAAAAGATAGAGCATATTGAGGAAGTAATTGACAACATATTTGGCAATTAGAAAGTTAGATATATTAAAAATAGTTCCATGCTAAGCATGGAGCTATTTTTATCATCACGAAGAAATTTAGTTAGAAAAATTTATTATAGTAATTATAGTATGGAAAAGTATTCTTAGTCTTGCAGTCGAGAGAATAACCTTTACCAGGATCGTATTTTTCATTGTAGTTGTCATTTTGGTTTTTACTATGACAATCCTTATCCTCTTTCTTTTCGCAATCCTTATTATTATTCTTATCACAATCTTTACCTTTATCATGATGGCCAGGTTTTTTTGGTGTGCGTGACTTCCTGTGGAATCTTCTAATACATGATCCAAATATATTAAATCTAGATCCAAATAGCAATAAAAACATAAAGAATACTAATACACCAAGCAGTATTGCTGATATAATTTGGAATATCGTATTGACTATAAGAATCCATATGGGTGGTCCGGGCGGACAAGGGCAAGGAGGACATGGAACGGGTGTAGGAGTAGTGGTAGGCTTCGGAGTCGGGGTTGGTGTTGGCGGCTGGGGAGGAAAGCAATCCGGGCATATAACAATTGATACATGACTGACATCAGCAGGATTTCCGGATGGATTATCCGGCGAAACCAAATCAGTATCTCCTCGAATATTTGGATCATATTGATAGAGATTAAATGCATCTCCACCTTTTACTATGACAGCATATATTGGGAAATTACTACTCCATGATAGAACCTGCGTATATTCATTACCTGGAATCGTTCCTATTGTCACGGTAAATGAATACGGTCCTTCCGGATCAACATTTCCTTCACTATCAAAATTAACAGTATGAGACCCTTCCATATCGCTGTTTTGAATCTGATAACGGATACATCCATCAGGTGGGGTATAATCATTAGCATCATTACCCGAAAATGTCTGTGCAGGAACACTGGCAGCTAATACCGAAGTAAAAAAGCTTAGCATAAATAGTAATAAGACCCGAGAAGAAAGCAATTCTTTTCATAATTGATCTCCTTTCATAAGTTTTTATTATATTTTATGCTTGTTGAATAAAAGGGTGATATGTCGAAATGTGTTTTGTGTCTCAAAAACCACTAAAGGTTAACTCTTGACGTATAAATAGACTGTTGCTATAATAAAATAGCTATCAGAAAACAATTAAAATATGGCGACATAGCCAAGTGGTAAGGCACGGGTCTGCAACACCCTGATCACCAGTTCAAATCTGGTTGTCGCCTTGAAAAAGAGACGGTGGAACACGTGAGTGTTTCATCGTCTCTTTTTCTCTAGGAAGTCATGCAGATTTGAACTGTATGCAACTAGGTGCATGCTAGTCTATAATGAGTTTTGCTTTGTCATAGGTCTTTGAGTTCGGAGTAATGCTCTTAAAATATCAGTTTATAATTTATCAATATTTAATCGGCCTGTTCAGTATCGTACTCTAGGATATTTCCTGAGGATGCATCCATTTTATACTCGTATTCGATACCGTCCTTATAGAACTCGATTTCATAAACAGTATTACCATCATCGGTATCGAGCTTTGCTTTAGAGAAAGTCACATCAGATATTGAAAATCCGGCATGATTAACAGCGATGGCCTTTGCCTTGTCAAGTCCAATGTATGTGCTGGAATTGTCCTTGCTTTTAGATTCATCAGTCCTGCCTTGTTTGTTTCCGGTGTTATTCTCAAGCATCGTGGCACTTTTATCATGAACTTTACCGGAGGTGGCGTTGATTTCATATTCATATTCATTCTTTGAAGTATAGAATTCAATATCATACACTGCGATACCGTCATCGTAATCAAGTTCTGCTTGTGTATAAGTTACACTTGATGGGGTGGCGCCTGCATCTGCAAGTGCTTTTGCCTTTGCGACGTCAAGAGTAATCTGATTTGTAGCAACTTGTTGTTTGTTAGTTACTGGCTTAGCAGCATTGTTTTTGCTATCGACCTTGTTTTGATTTGCATTGGTAGTGTTTTTCTTACTAACGGATTTTGTGGGCTGCACAGCTGTCGAATCTGCAGATTTCTGCGCGTTCTGTGTTTCTTTGCTTTTACTGAAGATCGCGCCGGTATTGGCATTGATTTCATACTCGTACTCAGTATTTTCTGCTCCGATTGATGAATTTTGGGCGATTGCACTTGCAGCATACACCGCTCCGGTGCTAAGAGCAGCGACGATTGCTGTAAGACTAACAATGGATAAGAACGCTTTTAATGGCGTACTAAAAAACTTTTTTATTTTCATTTTAATGATCTCCTTTCTTGACTATACCTGTAGTATACAGATGAATCATTAGAAGAACATTAGTACAAGAAATATTTATATAAATTATAGTGGGAGTATAATAGTGAAGGTACTTCCCAAGTCTTTTTTACTTTCAAGAAGTATTCGTCCTCCATGAAAGCGTACGATCTCCTCTACCATGGACAGCCCAAGCCCGGTACCTATACCACCCCTTGAATTATCTCCCTGATAAAAACGATAGAACACCTTTTTCTGTTCATCCTCAGCAATCCCTACACCATCGTCTTGAACGGAAATTATGACCGATGCTTCATTCCTTTGCAATGACACAACGATATGGCCATTTTCTTTACCATATCGATACGCATTGGAGATTAAATTCGTCAGTGCTCGACCTAGAAGTGCCTTGTTTCCTGTATAAATGATTCCTTTTTCAATATTACCGTAGGATAGTTCGATGTTTTTTTCACGGATAATAGCCATATCAGTACAAAGAGAGGTAACACTTTCCGACAGGTTATAACTTTCAAACGTATAGCGATCTGTTTTCATATTAAGTCTTGTGAAATCAAGCATATCGTTGATAAGTCCAGACATTTTTCTTGCCTGGCGCTGTATTACAGAGAGTGCGTTTTCATATTCTTCTGCAGTTCGTTCTTTCTCAAGTGTGTATTGGCACTGAGCCATAATTACGGACATGGGAGTGCGTAGTTCATGGGACGCATCTGACGTGAACTGCTGCTCTTTTTCAAAGGAAAGATCAAGTCTTATAAACATTTTATTGAAGTTATCCGCAAGCTGGTGGAGCTCGTCCGTGCCCTCGCCGATCATAATACGCCTCTTCAAATCATCTCCTTTTCCAATCTGAGAAGCGGCTTCGGATATTTGCTTGATTGGCTTTAATGTTCTTACGGCAATCAGATAGCCACCGATGATAGCAAATAATACGAGGATGGGAAGGAGAATAAGGGAAAGGCGGGAGATTGATGACATTTCCTCTTTGCCCTGGGTTTCTGCAACAACGCCTCTAAGCCATAGACCTTCAAGGCCTTCCTGCTTCAATGCCCGGTCGAATATATAATAAGTAACTCCGCCGACTCTAGTTGTCTGAATAACAGAATCGCTTAGTCTTACAGAAGATGTACCCTTGGCGATTGGGTTCTCACCATAAAGCAGGGCAAGGCTGCTGTCATACAATGCGGTAAAAACCTGATTGACAACCTCCAGGAAATCATCTTCAACCTCTATAAAACCGTTTTCATACGATATAAAATAATTGTCATCATCCAAAAGGTCCTCCTCATTAATGTTACTGAAGTACTCAACTTCATCAGTGTTGTTTTCCACCGTATCAATCAGATTTTCCTTAATTGCCTTTTGAAACACCTGATTGCTGACGGAAAGAATGACTGTGTAGGTTAGTGATACTACTATGATGAGGGCAATAGCAAACCAGAGTGTTATTTTAATGCGGATAGAGAGATTTTTCATTTGTCAAAGTCCTCCCTCAGAACATAGCCCCTGCCACGAATAGTGTGAATTAGTTTGTTTTCATGACCCTCGTCAATTTTTTTACGCAGGTAACTGATATACACATCTACTACATTTGTTCCTCCCTCATAATCAAAGTTCCAAATATGATTCTCTATTTTATCACGGGAAAGAATGATCCCTTGGTTGAGCATGAGATACTCCAATAAGGCATATTCCTTTGCGGATAGTTGTATTTCTTCTTTGCCACGCTTTACAATGTGTGTGGCACAATCAAGAGTGAGATCATCAACAGTAAGAATGTTATTTGCCATCCCGAACCCAGTTCTTATCATTGCGCGTATTCTTGCGGTCAGTTCTTCAAATGAAAAGGGCTTTACAAGATAATCGTTTGCACCGCTATCAAGACCTTTTACTCTATCTGCGATAGCATCTTTTGCTGTAAGAAAGAGTACAGGTGTAGTCTTCCCTGTGTTGCGTAGTGCTTGAAGTACGGTATAACCATCTGCTTTGGGCATCATGATATCTAGAATGATTGCATCGTATTCTGTATAGGATAGGATGTCGATGGCATCCTGACCGTCAAAACAACTGTCCACGTTATAGCCATCTGAAGTCAGCTTCTGTGTGATTATATCATTAAGATCTTTTTCGTCTTCTACAAGTAAAATTCGCATTTGTATCACCTCCATTTTCATATTATACGGAGAAACATTAAAAAATAGCACAAGGGCAGAGAGCATTGGTTTATTATCGTTGCAGAGTCTACTCCAGCCGACACGGATACAGTGACCCCAGCACACGTGAGACTTGCTGATGGTGGATATAAGATCTACTGTCAGTCAGGTGAATATGTCACAAGTTATCGTATAAAAGAAGTCTCTAAACCTATAAAAATGTAAAGGCTTAGAGACTTTTGATTTGCGCGAAGCAAAGTGAGCATTAGCAAGCCTGCTTGCATATGTGTTATTTGTCTTTTCTCATTCCGTTCTCGTCGACCTCGTAGCCGTCAACCAGGGTGCTTTTGGCAAGGGAACCATCGGCATTGAAGTAATACCATTTATCATCGATCTGGAGCCACTTGTTTGCAACCATGAGCCCTTCTTTGTAGTAGAGCCACTGCCCGGAGTCGTCTATCTCCCAGCCCTGTGCGGTGGCGGGGTCGATGGTAAGCTTGATAAAGCGGTGGAGCATGGAGGAAACCTCGGCACGGGTAGTGTAGGATTTTGGATTAAACATATGGTTGCTGCCTCCCATCATAATGCCAGCCTGCTGCATAGCATTCACTGCATCCTTGTATGGGCTGCTGATAGAAGAGGCATCTGCGTAGGTAGTCATTTCACGAGTGATTGGTAGCTTGTAGTAGGTGGCGTTGGCGTAGTTCTGCAGGATTAGAGCCACTTCCTCACGGGTAATCGGCCTGTTTGGGGCAAATTTATCATTGCTTATGCCCTTGATAATACCTTCCTCACAGGCCCATTCGATGTATGGACTATATGTGGTTCCTGCTTTTATATCAGTAAAACTGCTTGTGGTGTACTTATTGGTATCCAACTCTGCCATTCTGCCGAGGGCCGTTACTAATGCCCCCCTAGTAATATATGAATCCGGTGAGAACTTCTTCATTGAGGCTGCACCAATTAGTCCTCTACCTAGTACATAATCTATGCTCTCCTTTGCCTAGTGGGAATCTATATCCTTATACTTATCTGAAGAAGCTGTGTAACCTACGCCGTACACTGAGAAGTGGCCAGAGGGGATTAGCAAGCTTCTCGTATTAGCATCATAGACCGAGCCGGGTATGCGCTGTGCTTTACCTTCCCCGTCCACATATACGCCGAACAGACAGCCGGCAGCCTCATTCTCGCCTGGTGTATAAGGAATGGAAAGGGTGGCTGTTCCGTTTCCAAGACTAGTCACATTTATCGTTTTGCCGTCTTTGGCATAGCTAATGGTAATGTTATATACCGGTCTGTTTCCAAAAAGGTCACTTACTTCTGTTGAAAGTCCTGTAGCCGGAGCGATATTGATACTGATATCGCCTCCGCTCTGCCTCTGAATTTCCTGTAAAGCTCCCAGGTCAAGTCCTATGGAAACCGGCGCACAGTTTAGCTCAAACCGGGATACTCCTGCGTTTACAAGACTATCCAGGGATCCTTGTGTCAGGGTTGCCGTCAGGGAGCTTACATCCCGTGGCATAGTGACATTCATACCCACTGAAATACCGTTAACCATATTACCCTGCGCCTTTGCGTCAGCCTGTGCTTTAGCGATGGCATCGGTAATTGCATTTTCAGGAATGTTAACACCAGCTGTACCGTTCGCACCCGCTGTAGCGGTCACAAGTATTATAGGTGTCACCAGCTGGCTGGACTGAGCTTGTGGTGGTGTGGAGACTGGAGGTATATAACTTCCACTACCAGAGTCTCCCCCTGTGTTGCCACTACCATCTGTACTGCCGCTGCCATTGTAGCGCCATATGGCCTTAACGGTAAGGTTAGAGGTAATCGGATCAGTAAGTGCTTTGTCCCAACCGAAAAAGGTGTAGTTACTGCGTCTTGCCCTTGGGTCTATTGCGTAGCCGCCGTGAGGGACTGTTTGTACCAGTTCCCCACCGCCTGTGCGTGTGCCGCTACCTAGGTCAAAGGTTACTGTGTAGGTAGTCACCGGTTCAAAAATCGCTTTTATCCTTACTTCTTCATTAGGCATGATAAAGCTATGATTCATAAACGACCCATCAGGACTGCCCAGTCCCTCAACAAGCGTCACCCCGCCAGCGATTACCTGCCATTCTTTAAAGCGGTAACCCATGTTAGCTATAGCGTTTAGCCAAATATATGACTCTGCCGTTGCCGAGTTTTGTGATGTGTTGGCAGTACCATTACCGTCACTTGTTACAAATATCGCTTTTTCGCCTACGGGAATAGGAGCAAATTTTGCTGTGACTGTTACAGGATGTGCAGGCATAATGAAGCCAGTGTTTGCGCTATTCTCATTAGCAATAGGTATAATAGGGCTAGAGGTCCATTCTTGGAACATAAGATTATCTTCAACGGATGGGACCCCCGCGCTGATATTGACTTTCTCGCCTTCTCTATAAATCCCACTGCCTGAAGCTCCAGCTCCGGGGCTGTTAACAGTCACCGTATGAGTACTAGCTAGGCCGATTCCTGTGACGGTGCAAACGATATTAATCTTACCATCTACGGAGTTTATCGTGAAGGTTTTACCTGTGGCGTTGATTGGATTCCCCTTATACGTTCCACTCCATGTGTAGGAGTAGCTGTCTGCACCCTTACCATGGGCAGTTAGAATTACCTTATCGCCTTTTAAGAATCTCAAAAAATCATAAGCAGAATTGCTAATTATACTTTCTCCATTGATTGTTACATCGTATGTGCTATTTGTCGCACTGCCCTCAGAATCGGCTCTAAGCCCTCCCGAATACCAATCCAATGTCGCGCTGGATGGTCCGTCCTTTACAGTAAAAGTTACACCAGTATATTTATCAATCAAACTTAAGTATACTTTCCATATGCCATTGGGTACTTCCGCTGTTCTTGTAGCACCGTCTCCAGACATCTCCACTATTATTGTTTCGTCAGTACTAAGTCTAAGCTGATATGGGCTGTAATCATTTGACGTAGTCTCACCGTCTTGTTTTATATTTAAGCTAACAGGATAGGGTGTCGGGCTTCCGGTTTTTATAAGCGTAAAATTCCTTATTACATCTGCGCCTGATATAACAATGTCATTAATGAAGGCGGTTTCGTATCCGGGAGCACTGACTTCTATGTTATAAGTCCCCGCCGTAAGCGGGGGAGTGGAGTATTCCCCAGCGGAATTTGAACCTAAATACTCATATGGTTTACCGCCTATATTTATAATCACACTAGCATCTTCGATGCCTGTGTTTGTATCGCTGCCCTTAATTGTGCCGCGGATTGTATAGATGACAGGCGTCACACCATCCAGCAAAATGCCGGAGGTGTTTGGTGGCGTAAATGTCAAGACTGCGTCCGAACCACCTGCGTTCTTGATTGTCCCACCGTTCAAATCAATCTGAGGTGATAGTACGATCCCATCCAAATCGACATCGGTATCCTGCACGACATATTGGAATCTTAATATATTCACATCTGTATTTCCTGAATAAATTGCATGTTTTGTATCTGTCCCGACGGTCATCGCAATTCGAGGCGTGCCGACAACAGAGATGGGCTCACTAAAGGTTATCCTAAAATTTAGCCCCATGTTTGCCCCATAAGTCATCGCTATCGGCACGGTCGCGCCTGTGATGGTGGTGGCAGATGTAACTACAAATACATCGCTTTTCGTGGAGTGCGGGCTGTTCGTGTGGATTATGCCGTCACCGACAGCCGCCACTGTAAACGTGTAGCGACCTAATCCTTCTGGAGTATCAATGAAATGCCATGCATCATCGATGAGCTCCACAACGTTGTAGATATCTTCGTTATTATATATTTTTACCTGATAGCCGATGGCGCTTTCAACTAGATCCCATGATAACTTGAGACTGTCATCCGCTTGCACTTCCCATTTGAGGTTACTGGGAATGGGAAGTGCAGGTAGTGTCGATGCGGTCACTATGATGGTGGCGATATTGCTGACCTGCCAGCTGGCTTCTTCTCCGCTCACACCGCTATTGGTATTCGTTATAATACAGTAGTAATAAGTCGTTCCAACAGTTTCGGTGGATGGAGTATAGCTGGGGCTGTCGGTACCAACATTCGTTCCACCCATTGTGCCGTTAATTTCATTTTTGACCCACTGGTAGGAGAGTGTCCCGCCATCCGTTACACTTGCTGTTACAGACAAAGGAGTGGCAGTGGTATTCTGTGTGTAGCTTGCACCGATGGGCTGGCTATTGATAATCGGTGCATCGGCGTCTACCAGCGGCGTGCCGGAATACTGCGGAAAGAACGTGAAGCTCAATGTAATACTAGTGTTAAGGCCCTTGATTGCGGATTGGTCTGTCATATAACTTGAGTTTTGCAGCAAAATGGCGTTGACGGTATCATTATAGTACCAAGTGCTTCTGAAGGATTAGAGACTGCTCTTAAGAAATGTAAAGAAGCAGGAATCCCTGTAGTTAACGCTGATACCTTAATCAATGAAGATGTTGTTAAAAATGCAGGCATTGAAGTTCCATTCTATGGTACCAATAATTATGAAGGGGCTAAATTAGCCGGAGAATATGTCAAAGCAAACTTTGAAGCTGGAACAAAGACAGCAATTCTTACCGGTATAGAAGGACATCAAAACGCAGCTGACAGAAAGAATGGTTTCATTGACGGTGCAGGTGATGTGATTGAAATAGTAGCAGAGCAGTCTGCAAACTGGGAAGTTGACCAGGGCTATACAGCCGCTCAGAATATCATTAGTGCGAATCCTGATGTTAAGTTATTCTTCGCTTCAAATGATAACATGGGTATCGGTGCTCTTCGTGCTATTCAGGAAGCGGATTTAGAGGATCAGATTCAAATTATTGGTTTTGACGCTGTAAGTGAAGCTCTTGAATTAGTAGATAAAAATGATTTCCTTGGTACAGTAGCTCAGTTCCCTGCTAAGATGGGCGAAGTCAGTGTTGAGAATTTAGTAAAAATGATCAACGGTGAATCCTATGAGACTTATATTGATACTGGATGTAAGCTTATCATGAAGGATAATGTAGCAGAGCATAAGGAATATCTTGCTCAATTCGCAGACTAATATTGCGAAAAAATGACCCAAATATATTAACTAACTAATGAAGTATAAAGGAGCAAATATGAATTTTAAGAAGTTAATTGTTGATTCTGGCTTAAGGATGTTAAATTCAGGTTATACCATTGAAACTTGGGGAAATATAAGCTATCGCGACAAGGAAACAAATCTTGTGTACTTAACTCCAAGCGGAATGGATTATAGTACCATTATTGAAGATGACGTAGTGGTATGTGATTTGGATGGTAATATTGTTGAAGGAACAAGAATTCCTACAATAGAAACCGGATTACATCTGGCGGTATATAAGGCAAGGCCGGAAGTAAACGCTATTTTACACACCCATCCTATTTATTCAACCGTGTTTTCTTGTATGGGTAAGGATGTGCCACTTATTATTGATGAAGCAGCACAGACGCTGGGTGATGTATGCCGAACTGCCGAATATGCATTACCGGGATCTCCACAGCTTGCAGAAAACTGTGTAAAGGCTCTAGGCCAGAGGGCTACCTCATGCCTACTGAAGGCTCATGGTGCAGTATGTGTTGGAGATACAATGGAAGCAGCATTTAAGGTGTCCAGAGTACTAGAAATAACAGCTCAAATATACCAAATGATTTTAGCAACTGGTTGTAATTGTCCTGAATTATCACAAGAAGATATACAAGCTATGCAAGAATTTGTTAAGACAAAATATGGTCAAAGAAAATAGATCCTTGCATATATAAGTTTGAATTGCATTTATAGATTTTAATGGGAATTGATTCTTTTATAGTAATATTATAAAAGAATCAATTCCCATCTTTTTAAGATTAATCCTGCAAGGACTTATATATATCATCTGCTAGAGCATCTAGCTCATGCTCTCTATCCTCTCTTAGTGATGATTTGATATCAATCGAGGTTCCCACAATCTCCATGTTCTTCATATTATTAATCATTTCAGTCATTTGCTTAAGGGCGGCAGATGACCAGGTGTGATTTCCGATTAGTGATACCTTTCGGTTAGCAATGTTAAGAACCGAAAGCTCTCTTATAAGTGCATCCATTGGAAAATATAACTGCAGGTTGTAGGTTGGTGATGCAAATACTACATTAGAGTATTTGAATATATCTGAGATGATGTAGGACGGATGAGTCTTTGAAACATCATAGACCCTCATATCCTTAACACCCTTCTTAGCTAATTTTGATGCTAGTGCATTAACTGCATTTTCTGTATTGCCATACATGGATGCATAGGCTAATACCACTCCCTTGTTCTCGGGGATATATTTACTCCACTTATCATATTTTTCAAGGATATAAGGTATCATATCTCCACGCCAGATATGGCCATGGAGCGAGCATATCATATTAATATCTATGCCCTCAAGCTTCCTAAATAAAGCCTGTACCTGATTGCCATATCTGCCTACGATATTGGTATAATAGCGTCTGTTCTCATCTAGATAAAAGCTGTCATATTCGACTTCATCTGCGAATACATTTCCGGCTAATGCTCCGAAGGATCCAAAGGCATCTGCGGAGAAGAGTATCCCCTGAGATACCTCATAGGTTACCATTACCTCGGGCCAATGTACCATCGGTGCCATGTAAAAACGCAGAGTATGTTTTCCTAATGAAATTTCTTGACCTTCCTTAACCTCAAGAAAACTATTGGAAATATCCATAGTATAATACTGGTTGAAGAACTGTAAAGTCTTTGCGTTTCCTATCACGTTTACATTAGGATAACGACGTATTATTTCTTCTATGTTGGCACAATGGTCAGGTTCCATATGGTTTATAACAAGGTAATCCAGCCCTCTGCCATTAAGAGTCTGGGCTATATTCTCCATATATTCTGCGGTAATTGCTGAATCCACAGTATCAAGGAGAGCTGTCTTCTCATCCATAATCATGTAAGAGTTATAGGCAACCCCGTTTGTTAATGGGAACATATTCTCAAAGCGTTCTATCCGCCTGTCATTTCCTCCAACCCAATATATATCAGGTAAAATCTCATAAATGTTACTCATTTGATAAACCTCCCTCTATAACTAAAAATTTATACAACCTACAACGGAGGTTTTAGCCTCCCTAACTTAATAAATATTTTATATAACCTATAACGGAGGCGTTAGCCTCCCTCTATTCCAAATAGTAAATGATTACTGTTATCAATATACACTATTAATTCAAATTAATCAAGTCTTCACTTATTGCTTACAAATTGGTATCCATATCTCAACAGTAAACTTATCGTTTTTATTACTAAACATTTCAAATTCAGGCGCACCACTATGAACATAGCCTGAGGTTGGAAACCACTCTAAAAAAATGCGCTTTCGTATACTTCTGACTAATTGGGTAGTCTCTTCAGCACTATGTTCGGGTGTAGAAAACACCGCCCATAAAAGAGAAGGTACTGAAAGAACGGTATATCCAGCAGGAGCTCCCTTGTTTGGAATCTTGTAGCATATTGAAAATGAAAAGCCCGAGACACCTTCTCCCAGCAGTACACCAACACAAACTAGCACACCCACACCGACACCCACACCGACACCCACACCGATATCCACTCCGACGCCCGCATCAGATGAAGGCATCGCAGCAAATCCAAGCATCACGCCAACCGACCAGGAAACTTCACAAGGTTCCAGTAGAATATGGCCTGTCATATTTCTTTTACTCATAGTAGTAATATTGACTTTAGCTATATGGATTTTAAGGCGTAGGAGAAAGCCTTAAGCTTAAGCTGACCAGCGATTTGTTTCGCTGGTCAGTTATCTATAATAAGACAATATTATATATTAAGCTATAATATTTCCTTTCGATATCTAGCCGGGGTCATATTATTTTTCTCAATAAAAATCCTATAAAAATAACCTTTATTCGAATAACCTACCTTCGTAACTATTTCATCTATTGTAAGCTCTGTATGAAGAAGTAGCCTTTTGGCTTCCTCAAGACGAAGGTTTTGTACATATTGTATGTAGGTCATACCCGTCTTTGATTTTAATAATCGATTAAAATAATCCTCATTAAAATGAAAATGCTCAGATAGTTGTTTGATAGATATATCTTTAAAATTTAGCTTAATATAATTTGTAATCTCCTCAAATAAAAGCCAATTCATTTTCTTTTGCATCTTACTGGATAGTGAAATATCATAGCTAGAGCTAAGCAGAGCAAATATTCGTATAAGAAGTCCATGGCATATGTAGGACGAGGCCTTATCATGGTGAATTAACTCTTGCATAAGAGCCAGCAAATAATCCTCGATTTGATTGTTAGCTGGATCTATAGGCTTAAAATGTAGGTACTGCCATAGATTTTTTTGTTTAAGCAATGCGGTTTGAAGAAAGGAGATTATACGTTCATCTGCAACCTGATTAGATATAATACTATCGAACATTTCATTAGCTATTCCAATAAAAAGAATAGAGGCAGAAGCTGAGTCTAGATAATCTTGATGAAGACAGTTTTTATCAATCAGGCATAGCTCACCTTGCTTAAATATAATATCCTTACCTAGAATTCTTTGATGAAATGTTCCCGAAACTATATATGCCAGCTCCAAATACTCATGGGTATGCATCTGAGTTTTGCAGCCTTCTTCAAAGCTACAGCTGTAGGAAAAGGAAACAGCGGATGGCTTTATTGTGCCATATAGTTTGTTGTTCGGATGTATAGTCCAGCAAAGAGCGAAAACGCCATCCTCCCCTGAGAGTGGATAGGTTTTAATATCCTCTGTATGGATCGAATACTCCGGACACATGATTCGTGAGCCTATGTGACTTCCATCTTCCAACATGTTTGGATCATTACATGATATATCTTCACACAAGTGCTTAAGTGTCATAGTCACCCTCCTTTACATTAATATAAATCTAATTATAGAATAATTATTTTATAGAATCAATAGTAGTGAGGTCGGTTTAGGTAACTTTATTTTTAAATATGCGGTTTTAAGAAATTGCTATTTTTGAAAGACTTATATAATATGGTATTAGAGATATTATAATATCAAGGGAGGTTAAATCCTCCGTTATTGATACTGTTTTAAATATAAATCATATAGGAGGTTTTGGAAATGACTAATAAGAATTATGTATTTTGGTTTGCTACAGGCTCACAAGACTTATACGGAGATGAATGCCTTGCAAATGTTGCTGAGCATTCAAAAACAATAGTAGAGAAAATGAATGAATCAGGCTTACTTCCCTTTAAGCTGGAGTGGAAACCTACCTTACTTGATAGTGTATCAATTCGCAGACTCTTTAATGAAGCTAATGCTGATGAATCTTGCGCTGGTGTTATTACATGGATGCATACCTTTTCCCCTGCGAAATCATGGATTTTAGGACTTCAGGAATATAGAAAGCCGCTTCTTCATCTTCATACACAATTTAATCAAGAGATACCCTATGACACCATAGATATGGATTTCATGAATGAGAATCAGTCTGCTCACGGGGATAGAGAGTATGGACATATTGTCTCCCGCATGGGTATGGAGCGCAAGATTATAGTCGGTCATTGGTCTAGCGAAAGGGTTCAAAAGCGTGTGGCTGGTTGGATGAGAACTGCTATCGGTCTTGTAGAAAGCAGCCATATTCGTGTGCTTCGCATCGCAGATAATATGAGAAATGTTGCGGTTACAGAAGGTGACAAGGTGGAAGCCCAGATAAAGTTTGGTTGGGAGATTGATGCCTATCCTGTAAATGAGATTTATGATTATGTAAATGATGTATCCACAGGTGATATCGATACCCTCGTAGAGGAATATTACAGTAAGTATGACATCCTGCTTGATGGAAGAGATGAGAAGGAGTTTCGCAATCATGTAGCTGTTCAGGCAGGTATAGAGATAGGATTCGAGAGATTCTTAAAGGAGAAGAATTATCATGCTATAGTGACTCATTTTGGTGATTTAGGAAATCTTCAGCAGCTCCCCGGACTTGCCATACAGCGCCTGATGGATAAGGGCTATGGCTTTGGTGGTGAGGGCGATTGGAAGACAGCAGCAATGGTTAGACTCATGAAGGTTATGACTGCCGATATGAAGGATGCCAAGGGTTCATCATTTATGGAGGATTACACATATAATCTAGTGCCCGGCAAAGAAGGAATTCTACAGGCACATATGCTAGAGGTGTGTCCTTCGGTTTCTGAGGGTCCTATATCTATTAAGGTTAATCCTCTATCCATGGGTGAAAGAGAGGATCCAGCAAGGCTAGTATTTGCCTCTAAGACGGGCCCTGCTATAGCGACATCCCTAATAGATCTGGGTAATCGCTTCAGATTAATTATAAACGATGTGGAATGTAAGAGGATAGAAAGGCCTATGCCTAAGCTTCCTGTAGCAACAGCCTTCTGGACGCCTATGCCTAACCTTGAGGTAGGAGCTGAAGGCTGGATTTTGGCTGGTGGTGCACATCATACAGCATTTTCATTTGACTTAACCGCAGAGCAGATGGGAGATTGGGCAGTAGCTATGGGAATTGAGGCGGTTTATATTGATAAGGATACTAATATAAGAAGCCTTAAGAATGAACTACTTTGGAATTCTATAGCTTATAGATAAAAAGGTATATTACAAGGATTAAATTTCCGAGGAAATGAAAATCAGATTGTAAAACTTATAAAAGATTGGAGGGGTATTGTGGAAAGTAGTGTTATGAATAAAAGAATTAATGCTATTAAGGAAGGTAGGACTACTCTTGGAATCGAGCTTGGATCCACAAGAATTAAGGCGGTGTTGATGGATGAGGAATACACAGCCATAGCCACAGGTAAGCATGACTGGGAAAACCGGTACATTGATAATGTATGGACATATACCCTTGATGATATCTGGGACGGTGTTCAGGGAAGCTATCGGGACCTGAAGGATAAAGTAGATAAGGAGTATGGCGTTACTATTACTACCATTGGTGCTATTGGTTTTAGTGCTATGATGCATGGATACATGGCCTTTAATAAGGAAGGGGCCTTATTAGTACCTTTTCGAACCTGGAGAAATACGATTACAGGACCTGCTTCTGATAAACTTACTGAGTTATTTCAATATAATATACCCCAAAGATGGAGTATTGCTCATCTATACCAGGCTATTTTGAATAAGGAGAAGCATGTCTCTGAGATAGATTATCTGATTACCTTAGAAGGCTATGTTCATTGGGTGCTAACAGGTGAAAAGGTTCTTGGAATTGGTGATTGCGCTGGAATGTTTCCTGTGGATACACAGACCAAGGATTTTAATGAGCGAATGATTAATCAGTTTGATGAATTAGTAGCAACTAATGGCTTTCCATGGAAGCTTCGTGATATTCTGCCAAAGGCTCTTGTGGCAGGAGAACATGCAGGAAAGCTTACCGGAGACGGTGCAAAGCTACTTGACCCTAGTGGTAACTTAAAGCCCGGAATTCCTTTCTGTCCTCCTGAGGGTGATGCAGGAACGGGTATGGTTGCTACAAATAGTGTGGCAAAAAGGACCGCTAATGTATCTGCCGGAACCAGCGTATTTGCCATGGTTGTACTGGAACATGAGCTAAAGAAGGTCCATAAGGAGATTGACCTTGTCGTAACACCTGCGGGAGATTTGGTTGCTATGGCTCATAGTAATAACTGTACATCAGACCTGGATGCATGGGTGTCTATATTCGGAGAGTTTGCTAAGTCGATGGGTATAGAGGTAAACAAACCAAAGCTCTATGATGCCCTCTATTATAAAGCACTAGAAGGTGATGCAGACTGTGGAGGCCTGCTTTCTTATGGATATATATCCGGAGAGCATATCACACATTTTGAAGAGGGAAGACCTTTATTTGTAAGAAAACCAGATTCTAAATTTAATTTGGCTAACTTTATGAGAGTTCATCTATATACGGCTCTTGGAGCTTTAAAGACCGGACTGGATATATTATTTAAGGAAGAGAATGTGAAGGTTGATAGTGTACTTGGACACGGTGGTTTGTTTAAGACAGAAGGAGTTGGTCAGAGAATCCTTGCCGCAGCTATGAACACACCGGTTTCTGTTATGGAGACAGCCGGTGAAGGTGGAGCATGGGGAATTGCACTATTAGCTGATTATATGCTCCATAAGAAGGAGGATGAAGCCTTAGATTCATATCTTTCAAACAAAGTATTTGCGAACATGACAGGAACACGTATAGAACCCGATAAGAATGATGTAGAAGGATTTGAGAAGTTTATGAGGCTATATACTGCGGGACTAGCAATTGAAAGAACAGCTGTAGAAGTATTACGATAGGGTCCATCCATTGTCACCGTGATATATCATTTGTTTAGTCATTCCACCATCAATAATTATGTTTTGGCCGGTTATAAAGCCGGCCTTTTCACTGCAAAGAAAGACAACCATATCAGCGATATCGTCTGGACTACCGACTCTTCCGGCGGGATGTTGAAGGTGGTCTGCTTGCGAATGATTGGGTCTATAGTCGGAATCCTTCTGATAGGCTCCGGTATCAATCCATCCCGGACTTATGGCATTTACTCTTACCTTGTCAGCTAGCGTAACGCTCATTCCATGAGTCAGGGACGAGATTGCCCCCTTTGCTGCTGTGTAGCTTTCTGTATCGGGTTGTGACATAAATGCTCTTGTGGAGGATATATTTACGATGGAGGCACCTTCTGAAAAATAAGGTTTAAGAAGCTTGGTAAGATAAAAAGGTGCGCTTACACCAAGGCGAAGCACATAATTAAAATCCTCATAGCTACAGCTATCCAAACCACCCTTTCCAATACAGGCATTATTAACGAGAATATCGACTCTAGTATGAAGCTGCAACACCGTATTTATAAAATCATCTATAACTTTTTGTCCGGTTATATCCCCATGATAGAAGATAAAGGAATCCTTAGAATACCTCTCGGTCAGCATTTCGCCAGATATAATATCTGTATCAATAACAGCCACAAAATCCCCTGCTTCTATGAGCTTTTCTGTAATTCGTCTACCAATTCCATTTGCACCACCGGTTACTATACATATTCTTTTACCCATGAGGCATTCTCCTTAAATATTGATAAATTGATTATAACATAACATACAGGATTCGTGATATACTATAACTGAGCAAATTACGAAAGAAGGTATAGACAATGAAAAATGTCTGGCATGATATTAGTCCAGAAAGGATTAATCCGGGAGATTTTGTGGCTGTTGTTGAAATATCAAAGGGTAGTAAGAAGAAGTATGAGCTTGATAAAGAAACAGGAATGATAATTCTAGACCGTATCCTATATACTTCCACTCATTATCCTGAAAACTATGGATTTATTCCTAGAACCTATGGGGATGACAGGGATCCACTGGATGTGCTTATTATATGCTCCGAACCCCTTGAACCCCTATCGCTTGTAAGATGTTATCCTATTGGGGTTATGAACATGATAGACAATGGAATGAGAGATGAGAAGATTATTGCCATACCCTTTAATGACCCGAATTTCAATATTTATAAGAATATTAATGAATTACCACAGCATTTATTTAATGAAATGCGACATTTCTTCAGTGTATATAAGGAGCTGGAGAGTAAAGAAACAGCCGTAGATGAATTCGGCGGACCGGAAGTAGCATTGGATATTATCCAATATTGTATAGAAAACTATAGCAAGAAATTTAATAAAAAATGATATGATGCTTTGATATCGTATACGGTGCCAGGCACCAGCTAAGGAAGAACTTTGGCTGGTGCTTTTTTGTTAATAGTTTTGTAATGGTGTCAGGCACCATTACAAAACTATTAACAAAATCAGCAATCAGTTCACATTTTCTTAATGGTGCCTGACACCATTAAATAATTTAAAAAAGATGTTGACAAAACATAATTCATCATATACTATATTAGTTAGTTACTCAAGTAATTAACTAATATAGCAATAAACTTAAAGGAGGGATTGGCTTGAACATGAATTTCAATGAAGAACGTCCTATATTTATTCAAATTGCGGAAGGGATAGAAGATGCCATTCTGTCTGGAGCCTTTAAAGAGGAAAGCCAGATTCCTTCAATAACAGAGTTTTCTGTTAACTACCGAATTAATCCTGCTACAGCGCTAAAAGGGATTAACATATTGGTAGAGGAAGGAATTATTTATAAGAAACGGGGGGTTGGAATGTTTGTAGCGGATGGGGCTGTAAAGCAGCTAAAGGGAAAGAGAAAGGAACAGTTTTTTGATAATTATATCAAAAACCTAGTAGAGGAAGCTATGCGACTGGGTATCTCAAAGGATGAGGTAATAACACTGTTAGAAAGAGGGTTTGTGAAATGAGTATAGAGATTAAAAATATTAGTAAGAACTTTGGAAACACCTGTGCTCTTGATGGAGTAAGCATTAATTTTGAGGAAAATAGAATCTACGGATTACTTGGAAGAAATGGAGCAGGAAAAACCACCTTACTTAACATTATTACTAATCGTATATTTGCAGATAAGGGTGAGGTTCTTGTAGACGGTATACCTTCGATGGAAAATGACCAGGCGTTAGGGAAAATATATATGATGGGTGAAAAAAACTTCTATCCCGAAACTATGAAGATTATAGAGATTTTTCGCTGGTCAAAGGAATTTTACCCAAGCTTTGATATGGATTATGCTAATAAGCTTGCTGATATATTTGAATTAAATCTTAATAAAAATGTGAAATCCTTATCTACGGGATATAATTCTATATTTAAAGTTATCATTGCCTTATCCGTGAACACGCCCTATGTACTACTTGATGAACCTGTTCTGGGACTTGATGCAAATCACAGGGATGTATTCTATAAGCTACTTATAGAGAAGTATAGTAATTCCCCTGCAACATTTATAATATCTACACACCTGATTGAAGAGGTGTCCAATGTTATAGAGGATGTCATTATAATCAAAAAGGGTAAGATAATCAGGAATGAATCGAGGGAAGAGCTTATGTCAGCAGGTTATACCGTATCTGGCATGGCAAGTCTTGTAGATGAATATATCAAGGGGAAAGAAGTAATAGGTACTGATTCCATAGGCGGATTAAAATCGGCATACATCATGGGCCAGGTATTCAGGAATGATGTACCCGAGGGACTGGAGATTACTAAGATGGATCTGCAGAAGCTGTTCGTTCAGCTTACCAATGCATAAGGAGGGATTATTATGAGTATTAAAGTTGCGACCAAATATCAAATAAGTGAATATATAAAGTCAATAAAAATATTTTACCTAGTAATAGTTCTAGTTATGGTCTTGTTCGGAACACTTACTATTTTCAATTCATCAAGTAGTTTTACCAGCACTGGTGGTATTGAAGGCTCTGCTATGATATTTTTGTTTATATTAGGGCTAAACTCCTTTAAAGAAACATTTCTTATGATGCTTCAAAATGGTACTACTAGAAAGTCCATGTTTATCGGTAGACTAATTACTATATTAGTCACTAGCGCATTTATGGCTGTAGTTGATAGGTTTGTTGTCAATGTGGGTGGATTGATTAATACTATAAACGAGAATTATTATTTAAACGGAATGTATGAAATGATTTTTCAAAGTAGAGTTAAATCCTTGCATATAGTTGTAATGAACCTTGAAGCCATTATTATCACCATAGGTGTATATGCGGCGGCAATGGTGGCGGGATACTTTATAACAACGGCATATTATAGAATGAGTAAGATGTTGAAGATAGTTGTATCAATCGGTGTTCCTACATCATTGATGATTCTGTTACCGGTGCTCGATTCTACCTTATTTGGAGGAAAGGTCTCAGTAGCCCTAGGAAGGTTTTTTGGTTTTGTATTCGGTGGTAAAACCGGTAATCCTTATAATCTACTAATATCTTGTATATTGTTTTCTATAGTCGGTATAGGACTTAGCTGGCTGCTTATCAGAAAAGCTGTAGAAAAGAACTAATCATAAGCAGTATAAACGGAGGTCACCATATAAATCATATGAGATGACCTCCGTATCGATATACAAATATTAGACTTTATAAGATAAGATTATTTCGCATATGCTCCCTGGATCTTGTCAGGATAAAAGCCGCGGTCAGGGGTAGGCCTTATAGCTTTAACTTCGAAATACAAGAGGGCATTTCTTGATAGAGTTAAGTTTATATTAATTAAGCCGTCCTGGGATTTCATCCTTCTAGTATCGCTCCTAGGATAAGCGCAGGAACGAATTAGTTTTATCTGATCCTTTGATGGGTTACTGGGCATTCCTATATCAATCCAATTCTTTAGGGGATTACAGGTTTGCTCATCCACCAAGCGGGTGATAATTACATACTCTTTCTCACTTGCAGGAAGTGACAGGCTAATTTCTATAGTATTTTCCTCATGGATGTCTTCAACGGGATTCCATGCGACACCGTGATATGATTTATCTTCTCCCTTAGTAAGGATCATGTTGTCGTTGCGGGCTATTCCCTCACCTTTTAACCTGTTAAAGAATTCAAAGGTCCAGAAGGTGGGCTTTGGTATCATGCCATTAGCAAGCAAGCCAAAGCAACCTGAGAAGGGAGTAAATGCCACGCCCTGTTCTTCGAATATATCACCAAATGTCCAATAGGAATATGAGGCACAGGTATCACCCATTTCACTTAAGAGCCTGGCCGTATAGGCGGCATTAAGATTAGTATCATGGATAGGGTTCTTTGGAGTGTAAGAGGTGTTAAATTCTGTGATATGCATCTCCATACCCTTAAATCTTGGGAAGCTATCTATAATATCACGACTAACCTTCAGCTCATCAAGAAAAATTTCCGGAGCTCTTAGCTTTTGATAATCGTAGTGGCCGATACGTTCGGGAAGCTCAGTTGCATATGCATGCCTTGTAACAAAATCTATTGGTACCTGATTGTCATCACAGAAGGTTAAGAACTCTTTAAGCCACCTTACATCATCCACACCGCAAATCGCGGGCCCGCCTACTCTAAATCCTGGATCGGCTTTCTTTACTGCATTTGCAGAGCACTCATATAGCCTAAAATATTCGGACATATCTGCAGCCTTCCAAAAACCAGGCAGATTAGGTTCATTCCAGACCTCGATAGGCCAGGTAAGGACCTCATCCCTGCCATAACGGTCTATCAGATGAAGAAGTGTTGCCTTAATAAGATTTGCCCATTCATTATAATTCTTAGGAGGAGTGACATTGCCCTTCCAATAGAATACGGTCTGTTCACCAGAGGCAAGCTTTCGGGGCATAAAGCCAAGCTCCAAAAATGGTTTTATTCCCAAGGACATATAATCATCCATGACCATATCGAGATATGTAAAGTTATATTCAACCTTCTCCTCACCATTTTCTTGATACGCTTGATAAATCGCCATGTCATCAGAAAATAAACCATGCCCACGTATATATGAGAATCCAAGTTCATTTTGTACATACTTAAGCTGATCATGATAGGCTTTTTGCAATGCCAAACCCATGCGGCCTGTTCCAATACAAAACATAGCATTATTATTGAAGGTTATCCTGTCATCCTGGGATACGGATAGTTTAAGCTTATTCATCATGCTCCTACTCCTTTCGGGCTCTTATTATGATAGTCTTATTTTAATCAATCCTAAGCATAATATCAATGGATAATAATAATGTAAACATGTTCATATTTATTTATTTGTTAGACTTGAAAAAACCTAGTAAAACATTTACAATGACAATAATTAAAAGACTTTATTAGTTTTTAGGATAGGGGAGAGAAATAAATGGGAGATATTATTATCGAAGAGACTAATCACAGAGCATTTGCCATGACACTGGCAAATTTCTTTATGCTAGTAGCCTCCATAGCAATATTTATATATGGTTATATGAAGGGGAATAAGCTATATTTTACTATGGGAATATTAGCAGCTATTGTATTTGCTATAGGCTTCGTAGCAGCAATTTCGCAGGCCTTAAAAGAAAAGAAATTATTGATTATTTCCATGGACGGAATAAATGACTGCTCCTCCATAGGAGCTGGCTTTGGATTTATATCCTATAAGGATATTAAAGAATTTGTGATAATACGACATTATAAGACTGAAACCATAGGAATTATCCTTGAAAATAGAAAGGAGTTTATATCCAAGCTTGCTCATCCAACATGGAAGCTGGCCAAAAGGAATCTCTACTTAAAGCAGCCTGCTATTCAAATACATACTGAGCTAGCAAAGGATATGGAGCCTGAGGATATCCTTACCCTGCTTCAAAAGAGGTTAAGAGATTACAAAAGACTATATGAATAGTGAAAATCTGGCATTTTGCCTATAAAAGTACATTATTATCGGCAAAAAAACGGGTTGTTTTATTTGTAAACCTATGTTAATATATTTACTTGTGATATGTTATACTAAATTCCTTGCTCTTTAAATGCTAAAGCTACTTTAGGATTAGAAAAGGGCCAGAGACCAAAAGGAGGTGCAAGGCAACTATGAATCAATATGAATTAGCCTTAGTTGTTAATGCAAAAATCGAGGATGAAGAAAGAGCTACAACCCTAGAGGCTGTAAAAGAGCTTATTACCAGATTCGGTGGCACAGTATCCAACGTGGATGACTGGGGCAAAAAGAGATTAGCCTATGAAATTCAGAAAATGAATGAAGGCTACTACTATTTCATCCAATTCGAAGCTGATTCCAATGTTCCTGATGAAATCGAGCAAAGAGTTCGCATCATGGAAAAAGTAATCAGATATTTGTGCATCAGAAAAGATGCCTAAGAGTACTACCCTAAGGCGAATTATGAAAGGGAGGTAGTAACAAATGAATAAAGTAATATTAATGGGACGTTTAACCCGAGATCCCAACATGAGATATTCACAGGGAGAAAGCTCGACCGCAGTAGCAAGATTTACATTGGCTGTAGATCGTAGGTTTAAAAGAGCCAGTGATAATCAAGATGCGGATTTTATCGGCTGTGTATGCTTCGGAAAGACTGCAGAATTTGTAGAGAAATATTTCAGACAAGGTATGAAGATGGCTGCTGTCGGACGTATTCAAACCGGTAGTTATACTAATAATGAAGGACAGAAGGTCTACACCACCGACGTAATTGTGGAGGAGGTTGAATTTGCTGAAAGCAAATCAAACAATCCTAATTCAGGTGGTAATGATTATCAAAGGGATTTTTCACCGGAACCAAGCTCAGCTATGGGAGACGGATTTATGAATATTCCAGATGGTATAGACGAAGAGCTACCATTTAATTAATCGTAATCAACAATAATATATCGGATAAGGAGGTAAAACCTCCGTTGCTAGTAATGAAATAATAAAATTTGTCAAGGAGGTAAAACCTCCGTTGCTAGCAATGAAATAATAAAATTTGTCAAGGAGGTTTAGGAATGGCATTTAATCGGAATGACAGAGGAGATTCTCAAGGAAGAAAAAGAAACTTCGGCCGTAGAAGGAAGAAGGTTTGTGTATTCTGTGCAGATAAGGATTACACAGGCATTGATTATAAGGACGTTAATAAGCTAAAAAGATATGTTTCAGAAAGAGGTAAGATTCTTCCCAGAAGAATTACCGGAAATTGTGCAAAGCATCAGAGAGCATTAACTGTTGCTGTTAAGCGCTCAAGACATATCGCCCTTATGGCCTATACTGTAGACTAATGTGTTTAAAGCCGTTATATCATCATTATTGATATAACGGTTTTTTTAGTTTTACTTCGTGCGCCCTTCAAGACACTTATGACCTTTCTACTTATAGCTACAGCAACCTTTGCCCTATTTTATCGTGTCATGGATTATGCTGTAACACAAAGAGAGATGAAGAGGTTTCCTTCACATCTGTCGGGAGGTGAACAGCAGAGGGTGGCTATAGCTAGGAGTCTTTCGGCAGGTGCAAAGTTTTTACTAGCAGATGAGCCAACAGGTAACCTAGATGTTGCTAACTCAAAAAATGTAATGGATATTCTACATAGTCTTGCTCACGACGAGGGTTATTGTGTTATAGTAGTAACACATGATATGGAGATTGCCGAGGCTGCGGATATTGTATATAAAATGAAGGACGGCATCCTTTTATGAATATGGGGGAATAATATAGATGAGCAATTCTAAGAAGAAAAGAAAGATTTACAAAGGAAGCGTAATCACTGCTATTGCAATTATAGTTCTTATTGTCATGGCCGGTGTTGTTATAAGAGCTTTTTGGTATAAGAGACAGTGCGATATAGTTTATAGCGAGGTTAATTCCAGTTTTGTAAAGAGCGGCATGAAGATTTATGCAGAATATAATGGACAAAAGGTAGAGATTTCACAACCAAACATAAATCGTGTAATAAATTCCGTTACTGACCGTATGGTTTTGTTTACTTCTGAGAAAGAAATGCCAGAGGGAGAACCTATAATATTGAAATTTGGTGATGTACTCTTAATGGAGATTTATCAGGGGGAAAGATATGATGTCTTTGTAAAGCACAAGACGGATGAAGATGCAAAATATTATATAATAAAGGATACATGTAATTTTCAACAACTAAGGAAAATGATTAGCTTGGATGAGTGGGCATATCCTAATATTTTGATGGAAAATAAGTAACCATGGTAGAGCTGAAATAAAATAAAAACTTTAAATAGTTGCGAAACTGTGCTATCATATCCATGATAGGCGGGTTAGTCCAAGATAATCAGCACATTTTATGTGACCAAAGGCATCGGAGCCACTACCCCGCCGTAAGTCGTGGTAGCGTAAGAACAATCTCAAGGAGTTTATACCATGGGTAAAAAAATAAGACTTAACAGTTCATTAAAAGTATATCTTTTGTGGCCGGTCTATCTAACCGTTCTCTTACTATTAATGAACCTAGTCATATATGTTATTAACAAGCAAGCCGGGTATGTGATGACTGGTTTTATTGTAGTCTATTTTTTATTTGCCTTATCTACTTTTTATTTTAAGCGGCATCAAATCGCCACAGAGCTTGTTAGATACGCCATGGACTTTGCTCAGGTACAAAAGCGCTTATTAAAGGAAATGGCTGTTCCATATGCACTGCTTGATGTGGACGCAAGACTTCAATGGGGTAATAACGAGTTTATGGATTTGTTGCAAGGCAAGAAGGAGATAGGTCGCACTATATCTAGCATTCTACCCGATATTACAGAGGACAGTCTTCCCAAAGCAGAAGCCGATGAGGTTGTCCATATTATCTTAAATAATAGAAATTATAAGGTAGTACTCCGTAAGATTATATCCCCGAATTTTGATGAGGATGCCAATTGGAGTTTTTATGAATCAGAAAAGGCTTGGGAAACCAAAAACGCCTTAATAGCTATGTTTTTATTTGATGAAACAGATATAATCACCCTACAAAAAGAGAACAGGGAACAGAAGCTTATAGTGGGGTTGCTTTATATAGATAATTATGATGAAGCCTTGGATAGTATAGATGAGGTAAGACGTTCCTTGCTTACAGCATTAGTAGATCGAAAGATAAATAAGTATATGCAGGGCATTGATGCGGTTATAAAGAAGCTTGAGAAGGATAAATTTATATTCGTATTCCAATATAAATATCTTTCTGTCCTTCAAAGCACTAAGTTCTCCATTCTGGAGGAGGTAAGAAACGTAAACATTGGAAATGAGATGGCTGTAACCATTAGTATCGGTCTAGGTGTAAATGCTGATAGCTATATTACAGGCTATGAATATGCCCGTGCCGCCATAGATTTAGCTTTAGGAAGAGGCGGAGACCAGGCTGTTATAAAGGACAGAGAAAAGATTTCATACTATGGAGGCAAGAGCATCCAGGTTGAGAAGAGCACAAGAGTAAAGGCTAGGGTAAAAGCCCATGCATTTCGTGAATTTGTTGAAGGCAAAGACAAGATTGTTGTTATGGGACATGCTCTAGGGGATGTAGATTCCTTTGGATCAGCTATCGGTGTATATAGGATTGGAAAGACATTTAACAAGAAGGTCCATATTGTAATTAATGAAATCACCACATCACTAAGACCAATGATAAGTCGATTTGTTGGAAATTCTGATTACGAAGAGGACCTTTTCATTCAAAATGAGCAGGCAAAGGAGGTTGTCGATGTAAACACCTTGCTTGTGATAGTAGATGTTAACCGCCCAAGCTTATTAGAATGTGAAGAATTGCTTGATTATGCAAGAACTATAATTATATTTGATCATCATAGACAGACCAACGAGGCTATTGACAATGCGGCTTTATCTTATATTGAGCCTTATGCATCCTCCACCTGTGAGATGATTGCAGAGATTCTACAATATATCGGAGGAAATTTAAAGCTTAGGCCTATGGAAGCAGACGCTCTATATGCGGGTATTATGATTGATACCAACAACTTCCTTACAAAGACAGGAGTAAGAACATTTGAGGCTGCAGCATATTTAAGAAGAAATGGCGCAGATGTAACCAGACTTCGAAAATTCTTCAGAAGCGATTTTATAGAATTTAAGATTAAAGCTGATGCAATCAGTAGTACTAAGGTATATTTAGATTACTATGCAATAGCTGTCTGTGAGGGTGAGGAAGTGGATAGCCCTACAGTACTGGGAGCCCAGGTTGCTAATGAGCTATTAAATATTGCAGATATAAAAGCATCATTTGTTCTATCTGAGTTCAACAACAAGATATATATAAGTGCAAGATCAATTGACGAGGTAAATGTTCAACTTGTTATGGAGAGACTAGGGGGAGGCGGCCATCTTAGCGTGGCAGGCAGCCAATTAGAGGGTTATACAATTGAAGAAGCCATAGTTAAACTGAAGGAAACACTTGATACTATGGCACAAGAAGGAGATATCTAGAGAAGAAAGATAAATAATATAGAGAGGAGTCAGACATATGGAAGTGATATTAATGGAAGACGTTAAAAGCCTTGGTAAGAAGGGCGATATTGTAAAGGTTAGCGATGGTTACGCAAGAAATTTCATCCTACCAAAGAAACTAGGTGTAGAAGCCACAAAGCAAAATTTGTATGATTTAAAAGTACAAAAGGATGCTGAAGATAGAAGGCAAAAGGAAATACTTGAAGAAGCCAGAAAATTAGCTAAAAAATTGGAGGCATCTACAGTTAAACTTCAGATAAAAGCCGGTGAAGGTGGAAAGACCTTTGGATCTATATCCACAAAGGAGATTGCGGCAGCATTAAATGAACAATCAGATTTGGGGCTTGACAGAAAAAAGATACAGCTTTCAGAGCCCATTAAAAATGCAGGCTCCTATACTGTAGGAGTAAAACTACATCCTAAGGTTACAGCTGATCTTAAGGTTGTAGTTGAAGCGGTCTAAAGCCGTATAGAAACAAGAGGGGGATTACCAATGGATGAGGCTTTTATAAAGAAGATACTTCCGCATAGCTTGGAGGCTGAGCAGTCAGTCATCGGTTCCATGATAATGGATAAGGATGCTATTCTTGTGGCTTCTGAAGTAATAAACAGTAATGATTTTTATGAACAGCAGCATGGAATTCTTTTTGATACCATGTTGGAACTATTTAACGAAGGAAAACCTGTGGATTTGGTAACATTGCAGAACAGACTGAAGGAAAAGGATGTGCCCCCACAGATTAGTAGCCTAGAATTTATCAGAGATCTGGTGGCATCAGTACCTACATCGGCAAATGTCAAATATTATGCCCAAATAGTCAGAGATAAGGCTGTACTTAGAAGATTAATAAAGGTTGCAGAAGAGACTGCAAATGACTGCTATCTTGATAAGGAAAATCTTGATGCAATCTTAGAAAAGACAGAAAAAGAGGTTTTTAACATATCGCAGAATCGAGGTAGCAAGGAATTCGCTAGTATCAGGGATATTGTGCTTCGTTCTATTGACAGTATTGAAGCGGCTTCAAAGAATAAAGGAAGCGTAACGGGAATAGCCACGGGCTTTTATGATTTAGATTATAAAACAGCCGGATTTCAGCCTTCAGATTTAATCTTAATAGCTGCAAGGCCATCCATGGGTAAGACGGCATTTGCTCTGAATATAGCTGAGTATGTAGCCCTACGCTCCAATATAACCACAGCGATTTTTAGCTTGGAAATGTCCCAGGATCAATTAGCAAAGCGACTTTTAGCTATGAATTCTAGAGTGGATTCTCAGAATATAAGGACAGGTAATCTGTCTGCAGATGAATGGGCGAACTTAATGGAAAGTGCCAGAATAATAGGTAATTCCTCATTAGTTATAGATGATACCTCCTCAATATCAGTAAGTGAACTAAGATCTAAATGCCGAAAGCTAAAGCTTGAGAGAAATTTGGGGCTTGTGATAATTGACTACCTACAATTGATGACAAGTAATAAAAGGGTTGAGTCAAGACAGCAGGAGATATCAGAAATATCACGTTCACTTAAGGCCTTAGCAAGAGAGATTAATGTACCTGTGGTTGCCTTATCACAGTTAAGCCGTGCAGTAGAGCAAAGGCCAGATAAAAGACCTATGTTATCTGATCTTCGTGAATCAGGAGCTATTGAGCAGGATGCCGACGTTGTAATGTTTATCTACCGAGATGATTATTATAATCTGGATTCTCAAGAACCAGGTGTTACTGAAATTATCATAGGAAAGCAGCGTAACGGCCCAACGGGAACAATTAAATTAGCTTGGCAGGCACAATATATGAAATTTGCTAATAGAGAAAACAGGCAGTAGAAATTAGTTAAAATTTAAGATTTGTGTAGAAAAGGAGAGACTTCACCGAAGTGTCTCCTTTTTATGTCGATAAGTTAAATGGGAATATAAGGAAAAGTTATTGCAATTGAGGTTTGCTATGTTATAATGTAAAAAGTGGAAAATAATTACAATATTTCAGAATTAAATTGTAATGGAGGAGAATCGATGGAAGAAGTTAGGTATATGATTTCAGAGGCTTCAAAAAGAGTCGGAGTAGAATCACATACTCTAAGATATTGGGAGGACGAGCTCAATCTACCAATTGGCAGAAATGAAATGGGACATCGGTATTACAGGGACTCCGATATTGAATTACTAATAGCTTCAAAGCAACTAAAAGAGCAAGGCTTTCAATTGAAAGCGATAAAAATGCTTCTACCTAATCTTAATAAGATTGAATTTCTTGACGATCAGACCATGGTAAAGCTTAAAAATGAACTTAACGGAAGGGTGAATGATATGTGGAAGGGCGAAAAGATTAGTGAAAAGGAGCATGAGGAAGGGACAAGCCTTATTACAAGTGAAATAAAGCATGAAATATCAGACGGGCAGGATAAAATGAGCCAGTTTAAGGCCATAATGAGTCAAATAATAAGGTCTGCACTTCAGGAGAACAACTCAGAATTATCAGGAGAAATCAGCTCAAATGTAACAGATTCAGTCATTAAAAAAATGGATTTCATTACGCGGCAGCAGGATGAAAAGGAAGAAGAGCGTTTTAGAAAATTTGATGCTACCTTGCGAGATTATCAAAGAAGTAGAATGCATGCTGCGGCTACATTTGAAAGTAATAGAAGAAAAAAGTCCAAGTTTTTTAAGAAACACAAGGTTTATATATAGATTAAATTCTTGACGTGGCAAACTTAATGCAATATAATGTTGCCTAGGCTACTAAGTTAGAGCCGAATATGGTCTATAATGACAATATAACCACGAGCAAGGAGGTCTTATTATGGCTACGATAACTAAGGACATGACAATTGCACAGGCAATTGCTGTGGATCAGAATATTATTCCTGTATTATTTGAGATTGGTATGCACTGCCTAGGATGCCCTTCAGCACAGGCTGAGACATTGGAAGAGGCAGCTATGGTTCATGGGTTAGATCCCGATGATTTTATGGATAGAATAGCAGCTCAGATAGGCGAGTAATAAGGAATAAAAAATTAGAAGTATAGAGGGGCAGCCACAAAATATTAATAGGATGTTGCTGATTTCCCCTTAATGCACCCTTAGAAGAACACCTCCTAAGATTTGCTTTGTCGCAAGCGGACTTTAGTCCGATTTAGATAAACAAATATAGGAGGTGTACTTGTACGGGTGTGTGAGGGGATGTCAGTTACATCCTAAGTTTATTTTGTGGCTACCCACACAACCTTTTACATGACAGACAGTATTTGTATAGCCTGATCCTTCACTATTACTTCATAATGCTCATCGTAGTAAACCTGGGTAGCATAAGTATTACGTTCAGACTTGCCGTATTCAGAGACTATATTAGAGATCTTATTGAACTCTTCCGGCGTATGCCTTGAAATACTAATGACTAGATAATAAGTGGAAGTAGCAGGGTCCTTGTACAGTGTGTTACTTCCCTTATAAACCCCCAGTAATATATTGGCTAGAGCAGTAACCTCGCCAAGAGAACGGAAGGAATATACTTTAGTCAGATTAACAGGAATATGAATTTCTTGTTTGCCATCCGTTTCGGAATCGGAGGCATCCACAGCTTCCTTGGAATTGCCTTCTATATCCTCTGAAAAGTCATCCAAATGTTCAAAGGTGTTAATTATTTCATCTGCATAAGCGTCATCGTCATCTTCATCGGATTTATCAGATAAATCATGGGTATTGAAGGAGGAAAACTTTGAGAAACGAGTATCTAACTCATCGGGATCCTCTACCTTCGTTATAACCAGAATCAAGCATTCTGTAGATACAGGAATAGCTTCAATCATTAATGGAATATCATCTACTTCAAAACCGAACTCATAAAAGGCCTGTTGAATCATATCACGAAACAATGCTTTGGCTTTCTCTGTACCATAAGCCAGCTCACTTATTTTCAATTCTCTGTCTATTAAGTCACTCTTGTTCAAGGTACATCTAATCTGGTTGTCACTTATCTTTTCTATCTTCATAGAGTACACCCCTTTCTGTATTAACAGGAACTGATTATTTAGTTACAACTAAAATCAACCATTGGTGTAAAAAGAGTATAAGTTAAAAAGGAAGTAAAGTCAATACGCCAAGTTATGAAATTTGTATGAATAAACATGCCATTTCTTCTATATAATCCAGAAAATGATACTGTCATTTTGTATACAAATAGACAAAAAAATTGTCATTTTTAACAGTTGAAATCGCTTGTCAAACTTCCATATTATGGGTATAATAAGGGTAGATGACCCGTCATCATCGATTGCTGATAGGAAAGGAGTGTATGTCACAAGAAATATGGTTCGACAAATACCGCATAATTAAACTTATTGGCCAAGGCGGAACGGCCGAGGTTTATCTAGCAGAACATATCAAATTAAACTCATTTCGGGCAATAAAACATATCTCCAAGCATCATCCCTTATACAAGCTACAACTTAAGGAAGCACAAATTCTAAAAGATTTAAAGCATTCATGTATTCCTATAGTTTATGATATTGAAGAAGATGAAGATGGTTCCTATATTGTCGAACAATATCTTGAAGGGGTAACCCTTAAAGAATATGTTACAGAAAGGAACTATCTAAATGACAATATCATAATTCATTTCGCCCTTCAAATCTGCGATTTAATCAACTATCTCCACAGTGTAAAAAGACCGATTCTATATCTGGACCTTAAGCCTGACAATATAATTGTAACGGACAGGACAGTAAAGCTTATTGATTTTGGAAGTGCCATGTTTCGCGACGAAGCGAATAAAAACGCTGAGTATTATGGTACGATTGGCTATGCCGCCCCGGAATTGTATGATAAGGTTTCTTTAGACGAAAGATGTGATGTATATGGAATCGGAGTACTATTATATTTTATGGCTACAGGCCAGTCTTTAAGTACTTCAGGAGAAAAAATTGAGCATATAGATTTTATGGGTAGCAGATCAAAAAAGCTGGGAAGGATTATTAGCCGATGCCTTAGGTTCGACCCATCGCAAAGGTATGCTTCTGTATCCGTGTTAGAAGAGCAATTGTCAGCAATCATGAAAAATAAAAAGCATTTGCTTAACCCAGGGTCATCAATTGAGATAGGGATTGCAGGGGCACAATCAAGAATAGGTACAACCCACATGTCCTTCCGACTTTGCAACTACTTTAGAAGACAGAATTTGGAATGTCTCTATATTGAGCAAAATAAAAGTAGGGGTTTGTGGCAGGCTATTAATAGGTATATGGGTCTTAATAATGACACGGACATATTTAAGTTGAATGGCATATCAATGATATGCGCTGATAATACACAGATGACGGATATGTCTGGATATAATGTGGTAATAAGAGATTATGGATGTCTGAATATCAACAACAAGGTACAATTTTTAGAATGCGAGATTAAGATACTTTTACTTGGAGCCAAGGACTGGGAGCTGGGATATTCTGAGGAAGCATTGGAATTGGTATCAGAATATAAAGATGTTATTTTCCTGTTTAACTTTGTTAATGGAAGACAATTTAGGCAGGTAATAAAAAGTATGATGTTTAGGAATTGCTTAAGAATACCCTATGAACCAGATCCCTTCGCCAGACCAAAGGATAAGAATAGTCATGAATTCTTCAGAGAGCTGGTAGCTCTTTGTAC
>LSQX01374745.1_pt3 | contig 42622 bp, 37 predicted proteins | sample 654561 | NCBI WGS metagenome assembly LSQX01 (sample SAMN04489861, study PRJNA283612) | anaerobic digester metagenome | isolation source: 4 biogas reactors fed with cattle manure at either 37C or 55C with and... | place: Denmark: Kongens Lyngby | collected 2014 | reverse complement strand
GGCGGCAGCCTGCGGCCCCAGGCTTTTTTAATCGTCATGGAATCCAAGAAATGTTTAACCCGCACACCCTCCGGGTCGTTAACCGCCGTCAGGTTAACTTGCTGGTTCCATTCTAAGAGCTCTTTTTCAAAGAGCTCCAGCTGGGTGATTTTATCCCGGGAGAGTTCAATCCCCAGCACGGTTTTAGCCTGATCGACAAGTTTGTGCATGCTGAATTATTTATCCAATCCTGTCCATTTTTATATGTTTTTATCCCGGATGGGTTAATCAAGCGCTGCTTGATTAATAATAAAATTGAACGCTCTTATTTTATCCATACCCAAGCGGAAATACAAAACCCAATTAATTTTATCGTCAGGAAATTTCAGAAAGGTCATGTCAAGTCAGGTTGTTTTAAAGTACTCAAGCTGACAGGGCCCATAGGAGTGATGTTTAAGGATGCCTTCAGGCTGAAGTGGAGCCCGGCCGCAATTCAAGCGTGGTTTTGAGCAGCCTTTAACTGATTTGACGTTCTGTTGCCGATCCCTCGGGGTTAACATCGCCGGCATCGGTGTTTTTACGTGGTTTCCCAAAGAATTGCGAAATAAGTGTACCGGTCAGAATCAAACCCGCACCGATCAGGCCGCGCGGGGCCATGACCTCATTGAGCACCAGCCAACCGCCCAGGGCTGCAAAAACACCCTCCAGGCTCAGGATGATCACAACATGCGAGGGATTGGCCGTACGCTGGGCGGTGATCTGAAGGGTAAAGGCCACACCCACAGATAAGATAGAACCGTACAAAAGCGTCCACAAGCCTTCCTTAATCCCGCTCAGGGTGATTGGTTCAAAAATGACCGCCGCCACCAGGCCCAACAACCCACAAACAGCCGCTTGAAAGAAGGCCAAGCGCAGCGGGCCCACCGGATTGGAATATTTGTCAATCAGGTGTACATGTACAGCCCAGACAAAAGCCCCGGCCAGAAGGACCAGATCATAGGTTGAGACCGCCCACCCCTCCCCGACTGACAGCAGGTATAACCCCACCACCGCCAGCAGTGCGCCGGCCCAATGAGCAGTGTGCGTGCGCACGCCCCAAAGGAGCGCCAGCAAGGGCACCAGGGTCACATACAGCCCGGTAATAAAGCCGCCCTTGCCGGCGGTAGTGCCAACCAGTCCCACCTGTTGGAGTGCTGCACCCAGGAACAGGGCCAAGCCTGTCAACCCGATCGGTACCCAATAAGCCTTCAGGCGAAATTCTGTTGGATCAAGGTTCTTCCTGCGCTGCCAGATTAAAAAGGGCACCAAAGAAAGCGCACCCAGGCTAAACCGTATTCCAGTAAAGGTAAACGGCCCCATATGAGACATACCGACCCGCTGGGCAACAAAGGCAAAGCCCCAAATGAAGGCCGTTAGGAATAATAAAAGGTCAACTTTCACTCGACGCCTAGTTTTTCTAAGTTGAATGTTTGCGGATGTGCCAGATCACCTTACCCCACACCCGCTCTAATGGAACCTGCCCAAAGTTGCGGCTATCCGAACTGGTGATTTGCGTACCACGCACAATAAAAGATTGACCGCCTTCCAGCACCTGTTGCACACGTTTGAGCAGTGTACCGTAACCCGGTTGCTGGAAGACGATCACATCGCCAGGTTTGATCTTTCTACCCAAGGTATTTATACTGGCCGCCAGAACGTAATCGCCCTCGTGGAAATCAGGCCAAAGGCTCGAACCGCGCACCCTGAGCAGACGAACCATATCGATTACAGAAGCGGCACGACCATTTCATCAGTAACCGGGAAGGGCGCCGGGACGCGTTTGGTCTTCTTGTCTTTAATCTGCCAGAAAATTTCTGCAAACTCATTAACCGCATCCAACAAAGCAACCCCGCTCTCCCTATCAACGGTCTGGCGGGCTTTGGAGCCAAGCTGCATGATCTTGTGTACCAAACCGGGCAGTTGTGGGTAGGATTCAACGTGCTGATCTTTGATGAAATCGCCCCAGATAACCCGAATCTCGTGCTTGGTTAATTCTGCATGTTCTTCTTTAACCGCCACATAGCGGGCCATGCTATTCAAATATTCTGCGTCAAGGTCTTTGCCGTGTGCTTCAACTAGGTCGTTGATCAAATCCACCATGCGGATCACCGTCAGCGCACCGATCAAAGCGAGATGGGGATCATAAATCCCACAAGGGATATCACAATGGGCATCTACAACCTCAATATGCTGGTCAATTTTTTGTGTTATTTTACGTAACATTTTTCACCTCCAGTTGTGTATTGTAAATTTTAGATATTGCTGGTTGAAATGATTATCTTTTTTATAACATACTTTTGCAAATTGCGTTAAATAAAGCTCGTTTAACAGAGCTGCAGCCCCATTTCAAGCGGCGCACAGCGGTCCGCCAATATATTTATTGTTGTTCTCACTCCCTGGTGCGCTTTTTATACGCGTCGATCACCGCTGCCAGAGCGGCGATGTCATCCAGTTTCGCTGCTAATTTTGAAAGGGCCAAACGGGGCAATAAACGAGCATCGGCGCCGCCATGGCGCAGAACCGCATCGCGCAAGGGGCTGAGAAAATTCTCGCCTAACAGGTCCGCAGGATGGCCGAAAATGACCAGCTCCGGGTCAAGCGTGAAGATCAGCCACAGCAAAGCCTTTCCCAGGTGGTCTGCGGTCTCAGCAAGGACCTGCCGGGCTTCGTCTTGGCCGTCATTAACTGCCCGGACGAACGCATAGGGTAGTGGTGGTGTCGACCAAATTGCGGGGAAACGCAAATGGGCTAATTCTGCCATCCCTAAACCGCTGGCAAAACCGGTCAGCGACCCCGGAGAGCCCAACCCGGCCGGTCCTGTTGACATCATGCGCATAAACCCAATTTCACCCGCTGCATCGTTGGCGCCGTGATAAATTCGTCCATTTTTAATAATGCCGGCGGCAACCACAGGTTCCAGGTCTAAAAAGATTTGGTCTTGCACACTTGCGCCGGCCCCGAAATACATCTCTGCCAGTGCGCTGGCATTACTGCGCTGTTCGATGAACACCGGCAGGTTATAGCGTACGCTCAGCCGGCCTTTAAGCGGCGCCTCATCCCACTTGGGTAAATCCGGCGGGGCCATAACAATCCCCCGGTTGAGATCGACCGGGCCGCTAACCGCCAATGAAATCACCTCCGGGCTGCTTAAACCCTGGGCACGACAGACCTTTAGTAATTTATCAGCATGATCGCAAAGGCTATCGAACGCTTCTGGAAAGGATTGCCCGGACAGCCCTTCCATTTGCGCCCGCTCGTAAATTAATCCATTGAGATCTCCATAAACAGCAATCGTTTTTTGTCCGCTAATATTCATCCCCAGAATTTTCGTAGCTGTGCCCATGTCACCCTGGGTATTAAGTGGTCGTGAAACCATATTTCTCTGTTAACTCCTCATAAAATCTTCGCTGCAATCATTATAAGCGATCCAGCATGATGTTGGTTTGGCCAGAACGGTGGCAGTGCCTATGTGGATCTTTAGTGCGCCTACAATTTTAACCTTAGGATTTTGCTAATATTTACATTTTCACCAAATTCAACGTTTTACTAAATTGACAATAATCTTTAATATCCTATATGAAAAAAAAACTTTCCCTATCTTTACTACCGGTATCGCTACCGAAAGGGAAGTTAATCTCACCATGTTTGTGCAGCATACAACATCCAGTATAGCCAGCTATTTATAACAACTTATCATGCTGTAACTCTCACGATTTACTACGTCAACCCCCATCTCCCACGGACTGCTCCAGTTGGTATAATGGGGGGGAGATGTTAACACCCGTATACGACCACCTTACCACCATACACAGGGGGTTTTAGCATTGACCACCCTGAACCTGCGCTTGGCGACCCTGAATATCGGCGGCGGTGAAAAGACCTTTGACGAATTCACCCATTCAACCCAACAATCGCGCCAGGAGGCGCTGGAGTTACTGGTAAAGCATATCAACGCCGACATTTTGTGCTTGCAGGAGGTCACCCAGTACATGGATGCCGACGGGCTGACCCACAGTTTGATGAACGTGTTCGAAAAAGCAGGGGACTACCCCCACGCGTTCTTCGGGAAAATCATCTCGATGGAAACCCATATGCAGGTTAAAAAAGAGGTGATGGTCAAGGGGATTTTCTCGGATTGGTGGAACTGGTCGATGGGCAACGCCCTCCACTCCCGGTTCCCCTTTGCTCGCCTAGCCGACCCAGCCCGGACAGGCATGCCGCGTAACATCCCTTTATTTCAGCCGCTGGCCTATGAAGGCAATCGGGACACCGACCCCCGTTACGCCCTGCTAACGCGTTTAAAAGAAGCGCCCTACCCCTTTATTGTCAACCTGCACCTGACCACTCTGGTGGGTGAGCGTCCGCCGGACTTGGTGCCCTTCAAAAAAGAAAAAGCCCAGCTGATGCGTTTTCAACAGATCAGCCGGTTGTTGGACTTGATTCGGACCTATATTTTAGAACAAAACCAGCCCCTGATTGTGGCAGGTGATTTCAACGCCACTGAAGATGAATCGGGACTTCGACATTTACTGAGTGACGATCCTGGATTTGTACGCCTGCGTCCTGAAAATGACGGTCCCACGCATCCCGACCTACCGCGCGCGGTGGATCATATCTTTTTTTACCCGCGGACGCGCCTGGTGGACTATGCCTGCCGAATTGAAGCCGGCGAGCTCAGCCGCCGAGCGTCCGATCACCTCCCGGTGGTGGCCGAGCTGCAGATCAGGTAAACCAATCGACTGTTGATCATCTGCTAACCTGTGATAGGATATACGGCAGCGCAGAAATAAGCAGGTTTTGAAGAATCGGAGAACACGAGCATGACAGCAACACAGCAAAGGAAGTATTTCGGCACTGATGGCATCCGCGGACACGTCGGTCGCGACCCGCTGGTGCCCGAATTCCTTACACGTCTGGGTTATGCAGCCGGGATGGTGCTGGCGCGCCAGGTTACACATCCCACCTTTGTTATTGGGCGCGATACCCGCCAATCGGGAGAGCGTTTGCAAAACGCGTTGACCACAGGCTTGCTGGCCAGCGGTGCCTCGGCAGTCGATTTGGGGGTGATCCCCACGCCTGGGGTGGCCTTTTTGGTTGGTCAGACGAAAGCGGATGCCGGAGTGGTCATTTCGGCTTCTCACAACCCGGTGAACGAGAACGGGATCAAGTTTTTTAACCGGCAGGCCCTCAAACTGAATGCAGGACTTGAACTGGAAATTGAAGCTTTGCTGGACCAGCCAATGAACTTGAACAACCTGCGGGCGGACCAGCTCAAGGGGCAGGTTGACGGCACCAACCTGCGTGAACGCTATGTTGAGGACCTGGTGGGTGAACGTCAGGACCTGAACCTGAGTGGGGTCAGATTGGTTTTAGATTGTGCCAATGGGGCGGCTTCTTGGTACGCCCCCAAGGTATTTTCTCGCCTGGGCGCAGAGGTTGTGGCCCTGCATGCCTCGCCCAACGGTAACAACATCAATGCAGACTGCGGATCGGAGTACGCACGTCAGTATCCGGAAGCCCTTTTTGCACAGATTAAACGGCATCGGGCGAATTTCGCTGTGGTCTTTGACGGTGATGCGGACCGGGTGATCTTCGTGGATGAGGCTGGGCACCTAGTGGACGGGGACCATATCCTGGCTATTTTGGGCGATTACCTGCGCACCCGGGGCAGGTTATTGGACGATGTTGTGGTCAGTACCGCCATGCGCAATGGCGCGCTGGTAAACTATTTTGCCGAACGGAAGATTAACTTTATTGAAACCCCGGTGGGTGATAAATTCGTCATTGGTGAACTGTACGAGCTGTTCAAACAAAACAATCAGAAAAAACAGATTGGTCTGGGTGGTGAACAATCCGGGCATATTGTCCTGATGGACGAATCGCATACCACCGGTGATGGGTTGCGCTCGGCTATTTACCTCCTGCGAGCTTTTCTGACCAGCGGACGGGCAACCCTGAGTGAGCTGGCGGAAAGCATTCATAAGTATCCCCAGGTGATCGCCTCCGCCGTTGTAGCCGAAAAAATCGATCTGGAGCAGCTTGAAGAGGTTGTAGCCCTGCGCAACGCACTTAGAGATGAGCTGCCCGGACTCACCCGCCTGAGTTTACGCTATTCGGGCACGGAATCTATGGTGCGCCTGATGCTCGAAGCAGACACGCGACATTCGGAACGCGAACTGGCCGAAAAAGCCTATACCTTGATTGAGGCTGTTCAGGCGGGAACAAATACGCCACCGGGCAGTCGGTTGGAAGTATTAAACGTCACTCGCGGTGGGTTGATCCCCCGGTTAGGGTGATGACACCTGGAATGAGATTGATTGTTAACAGTCGTTCTTAAAAAACCTTGCAATTCGTTGATAGGAGCCTGCTATGGACCCATTGAATATTCCCTACGATCAGATCACAATCCCGCAGTTGGGCATGGTCTTTAACTGTATCAATCGCCTGCTGATAAGCGCTGAAAGCGAAGCCGATTGGCAGGCCTCTGTACGCGCGATGGATCAATTTTTAGACGTCTTGTCACAACAAGTACTCTCAGATCCTGAATTGATCGCCCGCTCACCAAACGATTCATCGCGGGTTTTCAGTATCCTGTTGACCCTAGCCGCCACGGGGACGCAGTACCGCCTGGAGCAATATCTCCCCAAAGACGATGCGGGGTCAGCGCGTCGGGCGTTGATCGATGATGTCTATCTCTCTCTGACCGGGCGCTTGCGTCAAAAGGCACTTCGCCTGGCAAAGGATTATTTGGCAGCCCCGGTTTTCAACTCACTTCGAGAAGCGCTCGATCACGAGATCCTGCCCTTGCTCGATAGCATGGATTTTGAGAAGGATCACGACCGTTGGATGCCCTTCCGGGTGATCCAAATTGGCAATATCTACGAACGCCTGATCATGTTCCGGCTGCGGACCCAGGAAGCCCTGCTGATTGGGGATGCACACAGCCCGGGCTTGCTGCGCACAATCTATGACCGGAAGTACCTGCGTTTTGGCACCTCCGGGGTGCGTGCCCGTTGGGGTGTAGATTTCACCGAGCGGCGGGCCAAACAGGTGGTCCAGGCCGTGTGCGATTACCTTAACGATCTAGACGTGCCCGATTTTGTCGGTCGGGAGAACCTGTCCGGTCGCAGGATTGTTATCGGCTACGATACCCGCAGAAATGCCGACAGGGTCGCGGAATGGGCCGCTCAGGTCTGTTTGGCGAACGGTTTCCAGGTGGATTTCGCCAACCGCGATACACCCACACCCGCCCTGGTGTATTATCTGACAGAGCACCTGCCGCCCGAAGAGGTGGCCGGATTATTAATCTGCACAGCCAGCCACAATCCACCGGAATGGCAGGGAATCAAGTTCAACCCGCGCCTGGGCTACCCAGCGCCCACCAACCAGACGGATTTCATTGCTTTCCGCATCAATGAATTGCAGCTCACCGATTTCGACGGGCGCATCACGAGCCTGGACGTGGGCCGCGGGCAGGGCAAACTGCGCGGCTTCGATCCGCTGGATGATTACGTGACCTGGATTAAGGCGAATGGTAAGGGTAATGCCCGCATCCCGATTGATTTTGACCGTATTAGGGAATTCTTCAACGATAAGTTGGTGGTGATCGATGAGTTTCACGGCTCTGGCCGGGGTTATTTAACCCGCCTGCTGGGTGAAGCCGGCGCGCGGTATACGGTCATCCACGCCCAGCGCGACCCGGAGCTGCCCGGCCTGGATTACGCCAACCCCGAGGAACCCTTTATCAACCCGCTCAAAGCGAAAGTGACAGAGACGGGCGCCCACCTGGGTCTGGGGATGGATACGGACGCCGACCGCTTTGGGGTGGTGGATAAGGGTGGCGTGTATTTTCGCCCAAACCAGATTTTAACCATGTTGGTGCGCTACCTGGGTGTGGAACGCGGCCTGACCGGCCGGGTGATTGCCACCCAGACGGGCTCGCCCCTAATTGAAGTTCTGGCGGGGATGATCCGGGGCAATGATGCGAACAAACCAGCAAAGGATGCGCTTCCGGGGTATGTGAGCCACCCTTTTTACAAGATCGTCATCGGGGGTCGGGAGGATCGGATTTTAAAAAATGCCTTCCTGGTGCCCGTGGGAATCAAATACATCGAGGAGATTCGGCGCGTAGACCGGGCATATCAGTCAGAAAACCCGCTGCCATCAAATTGGCGGGATCGCATCCTGATCGGCGGTGAGGAATCATCGGGGCTGACCACCCGCGGCCACGTGACCGATAAGGACGGGCCCTGGGCCAATCTGTTGATTATGGACATGCTGGCTTATTTCGGGACGCGACCAGAAAACCCGCTGACCACGATTGCAGAGATCTGGGACGATACAGTACGCATGCCGGGCTTATGGGAAATTTTCGGCTGTTCACCGGATGACGCAACTTCGCATACCGGGCGCGTGGATGTGGATGCGCCCTTGGAAGCCAAAGAAGCTTTTATTGATCATTATCTTAACCTGAACCCAGCTGGTAAAATCGCCGGGATGGACATTGCCTACCTGGGCGGGATCCGCTACGAAGTGGCTGAGATGCAATTGGTGGATGCCGAGGGCGATGATCGTTACCAATTGCGGGTGCGCGCCTCGGGTACAGAGCCGATTAACCGGGTGTATGTTGAGAGCAAAGACCCACTTCAAGGCCGGGTGATCATTGATGCAACTTTGGCCCGGCTGGAGGCGTTAACCATCAATGAAATTAACGCGGCTTATAGTCAGTGGCGCCTGGTGGATATCCTCTCTCAGACCAGTTTCACCGAAAAAACATGGCAAGCTGTGGAAGCAGTGATTGACCGGAAAGGCTGGCCGGTAGATGCGGTTAAGGACAAGCTAGTCAAATTGATGGCAGCGCTGGAAACCCGTAACCGTAAGATCGCTGCGCTTTGGCTGGACGCGTTAAAAGCGCATAATTCATAGCGTTTCGCTGCAAAGCGATGAGTGTCAGGGGGTGGGAGCCGGTCTTTTAAGCGCCGTATGCCTTCTTTTCAACACGCTATTTCCCTGTAACGATCACCAGGTTGCGACTGCTGAAAGCATAGATGCCCAACGGCATATCTTCATTATCAAGCAGGTAATCCCTAAGTGCATAGGCAAAGGCGCTCTGGTCCACGATGCGGTCGTAAGGATCCAGTTCGAAAAAGGGCTGGTATCGCGCTGCCAGGAAACTAACCCGTTCCATATCCAACTTGACCTGGGGCCAATCATTGCGTGGAATCAGGATGGAGTGGTTGGCCAACAGAATCAGCTCTTCGGGCAATTTCGGCAGCAGCTTTTGTAAGTCTTTCAAAAACAGGAAGGGGTAGGCCTCATCCTGCTTTTCATCGGCGCGGTTGGCTTCCTGGTGGGTGGTGCGCGGCGAAAAATAGGTGGTTCCATCCCGCAATGCCACCTGGACATAAGCTGTGCCGCCCGCGGGGATGACATCAATCGGCACCAAATCACCCGGAGTGCCGCCCAGCACCAACTGCAAGGGTATCATCTCCCCATTAAACTCATGCGCCACATTCAGGTAATACACAGTGATCACCGCTCCTTGGAAGTAAAAGTTTCTCAGGTGAATACCGCGATCTAACAACTGAAAAGCCATAAAGGCCCACAAATCATTGACCTCGTCCAGGTCGTTCGTACTGAATTGGGTGATATGAAAGTATGCCCAATCAATGGTCCTGCCGAAATTATCCTGAAGTGGAAATAAGACCGCCGGCCGGGGCGGTGCCAAGCTGGGGGTGGGGGTTGGGCTGAGGGCTCTGAAGGGCGTGGCGGTGATGGTGGGCGTGTTGGTCGGAGGCGAGGTGATGGTGAACGCCGGGGTGGTAGTATGGGTGGGTGTAAAGGTCCGGGGTTTTGTAGGTGTCAGCGTGTGGGTGGATGAGGGTGCCGGCGTTTCGGTGCTACCTGGCATTCGCGCAGATTTGCAACCGGCAGCAGAAAAAAGTATCAGCACAAAAAGAAGGCCCGACAGGCATCTGGCGGAATTGGCGTTCATAAGCAGTTTTAGGTGTGTATCTCGACCCTCAATCTGGACGGGTAATGGCCGCAGCGCCATACCCAACCACGGATGAGGTATCTCCGGTCGTGGCGGCTGAGGTCGCGTATTTTAGCAAAGTTGCTGCATTGGCGCCCAGCTTTTCCGCAGCCCACAGCACCGCAGCCATGGGCGCCAGGCCGCAGGCCTGACCCTGCCCCTGGTCTTTGAGGTCAAACAAGCCTTCGGGCGAGAACGCCTCCAGCGTATTCAGCACGACTAAATCCAGCCGCTCCGCCTGGTGTTGCGTGTGGAAATGCGAAAGGTCGCTGCTGGCGACCATTAAACACATTTTGTCTACGAAGACTTCAGCTAAAACCTCGCCCAATGCTTTCGCCACCTGACGAGATTGGTCGCGCAGCATAATTGGGATCAGGGTGAAGTCGCCTGATAGGGCTACCTGCAAAAAGGGCAGTTCGATCTCCAATGAATGCTCACAGTCATTGGCGATGGGGGTTAGCCCGATGCTGATTTTCTCCATCAATCTGGCATTGATCTGTTCGATCTCATCATCTGCTAAAGGAATGTCACCCAACGGCGTGCGATAGGCGCGGTGGGCACTGGTCAGCAAGGGTTGCGAGTAATACTGGTGCATGGGAGAGAGTACGCAGACACAATCAAAGCTGTCCCCCTGCACGGTTTTGAAGGCATGGCCTGCTATCGCGCCCGAATAAACATAGCCGGCATGAGGCACCACCAGCCCGACTACCTGGCCAGGCAATGGGGGGTTTTCAGCGGTATCAATATAGCCTGCCAGGTCACTTCTAAGTCGTTTGGGGTCGTCCGGGTACCAGGTGCCGGCAATGGATGAAAGCCTGACGGTTCGATTATCAGTCATCATGGTTAAATTTTAACATACCTTTGGTTTGATTACCACGATCCTAGATAAAAGCATACTGATGAGCGCCTAAACGATTGACCCGTGATTTTATTAGCAAGCGATCAACCTCAACCAGAATTTAAATAATCCTAGCAGGTCTGTCTCACCAGCCGGTTGATTGCGCTGATCTTCGGTATTGGCTTGGAATCAGTTCAAGAAATTCCAGGGATTGACACGGCCGTAATCATCGCTACGCATCTCAAAGTGCAGGTGCGGTCCGCTGGACTTGCCAGTGCTACCCATCAATCCGATGATGTCACCCTGGTAGACTTCCTGTCCGCAGATGACGTTCACCTGGCTGAGGTGGGCGTACAGGGTCTGCCAGCCTGCGCCATGATCAACCACAATCATCTCGCCATATCCGTAGTCATTCCACCCGGCGTAAACCACGACACCATGATCCGCAGCGATAATTGGGTTACCGGTTTTCCCGGCAATATCGATGCCAAAGTGATTGGTTTCAGGGGTGAAATCGTAACCAGATAAATGTCGTTCGGTTGTGGGCCATATAAAGACGAGCGACCCCGTCACCCCGTCATAACTGGCACTACAGGCACCCGGGCCGAGCTGCCGGGCTTTGGCCGGTTCTTCCCGGGTGATACGCGGCGTGCGCCAGTCGGTATAAGACCCCTGTCCGCCCGGGATGACCAGCATTTTGTCCGGCGGGATACGCGGATTGGCATAATCACCGATCTGAGCGGGGTTAAGCTGGTTTTCCGGCCAATTAATGATATCTTCGGGTGTGACCCCATAGACAGAAGCGACACCGTTCAATCCCTCACCTGCGCTCCATTGGTGATAAACACCGTCCACGGGCAGGATGTAAAGAGACTGTCCGGGCAGGATAAAGTGAGGGTCGTCACCCAGGGTGTAGCGGTTGCCCCACAGGATGCTTTCGGGTTTGAGGTTAAATTTATCAGCAATAGAAAATAACGAATCGCCAGTTTCAACAGTGTATACAAGGACTTCATGACGAGCTAAATTATTGGGCAGAATGGTATTCATACCGATGGCGCGGACGACGCCCTCGGGGTTAACACCGCCGGCGTTAAAAATCGGGGGGGCTATGGTTGATGGTTCTTCATCCAGAGGTTGCGCCAAGGCCACACCCCCGGCTTCCAAAGTGGATGCAGAGTCATACTGGTAAAAAGTACTCATCACCCACACAACCAACAGGATTAACAAGGCCGTTGTCAGCGTGGTCGCTGTCCGCAGCACAGCATCACCCAGCCCCCAGTGATGCAGGCGTTCCCAAAATTGAATATATTTAGGTTCAGATGATGGGGATGGCGCTTCTGTTAGGGGGGTGGCTTCGATTGGGACTGTTTCAGGTCGCTGCCAGGGATCTCTCATGTCTTCCATGCATAACCTCAGCAAAGAGTTTAGCCTTTTTTAGGTAAAAAGGCGAATCGTTAAAAAAACAAAGTTACTGACATTGACATTTGAGCATTAACGCTTCAATTTATAACGCAACTTTGGTAACCGGGCTTTGAGTCACAATCAGTCCGAAGTTCAGGCAGCCAAGCTGCCTTGCACCAGGGATGGCCGTCGTTAACAGGGGTTATTTACAATTTTTCGTAAAGCCTTGGCAGATGAAGCGTTAAGGCGCCTGTACACACGGCGTCTTAACGCTATTCATCCAGTGTTTCAAATTGAGATAACTGCTTTGAAAGCTCAGTGATTCGTTTTTCAAGTAATTGTTGCCGGTAGCTGATGGTGATATCTGCCTGGGTACGTTCGATAATGCTGCGAGCAATGTCGGTTCGGCGGCGCAATCCATAGGTGAGAGCGTCGGGATAGTCCATGGTGACCAGTAAGGCAAAGATCCCGTCCATGACATCTAACAAGCGTTCGATTTCGGGTGAATGACCGTCGCGTATCAGATCCATGATGCGCCGGCGCAGCTCGCCAATCACCTCAGACATGCCGTTGAGATAGGTGGCGTATTCAACCTGCAGGTATTCCGGGGAAGGGCACGCCTGATTCAAGATGATTGCCACGGTGAGGTGCGCTTCGCAATATTCTTTGAGTGCATCCTGTGTGTAACCGGAAAAATACAAATCGGGCTCATCTGCCAAACCGGTTCGCAGCGCGTCAGCCAGTTGTTTGGCCTTGGCAAGGTAATCGTCAGCCAGGTTGGTATCGTTGCGATGGGTAGCGCGGATGGCGCGAGAAGCCAGCCGGGTTAACTCACGGCTTTGCGTGAGCGCTTTGTCTCGTTTCTCATTTTTCTGCCCAAATGACTCTCTGATCCGGTCGGACAGGGATTCCAGGTAATTATCCATTAGTTGCCTTCATCAGGTTGATCGGTAGAACGGAACAAATCGTCAGCCAGTGAATGGCTGCCCGGGGCGGCAATCTCACCAAAATTGGTCTCGTAGCGCTTGAGGTTTTCAGTCAGGGCTCTCAGGAACAATTTAGCTGCTGTGGGCGCCATCACCAGGCGAGAATTCACCTCTGGTTTAACAATACCGGGCAAAAGAAGGGAGAAGTCGAAGATAAATTCTGATGGGGTGTGAGCAATCCGGACGAAATTTACATACTGAGCTTCCAGGTCCTCCGGTATTTTAAAGTCGGGGATGGGTTTTTGGGACATAAACGCTCCGGTTAGAAGGGAATGACGTCGTCTTCAGCAGGGGCTCCTTGCTCGTTACCGAAATCATCCTCGTAACCACCAGCGCCTCGGCTGCCGCCGGGCAGGAATTTGACCTGCTGTGCTGTGATTTCAAAGGATGCGGCTGGTGTTCCATCCTGGCGGTTGAAAATCCTGGGGTTGCCAGTCTGCGGGTCCGGTCGCAATCGACCAATGACCATGACCGGTCGGCCCTTGGCCAGGTATTGATTACAAGATTCCGCCTGAGACCCCCAAACAGAAACGCGGAACCAGGTGGTCTCATCAACTCGCTGCCCGGTATTACTGGTATATTTGTTAGAGGTGGCAACTGAAAAGCTGGTGACGGCCTGGCCATTAGGCGTGAAGCGCATGTCTGGATCACTGCCTAAATACCCAACGATGATGATTTGTTGATACATGTGTGTTCCCTTTCCTGATTGTGTGTGAGTATACGTTTATTTTACTTGATTTTTAAAAATATTTTCACCAATCAAGTGCGTACCAATGCAGGTATAGCTTAAGATGCGATGACCAGTATGTTTCGGTGTGACCATCGTTGAACAAATACCAGGTGTGGGGGATGTGATGGGTGTTCAACCGGTCGGCAAAATCTTGAGCAGACCAACGTTCAGGATCTGTCCGCCCAATATCAATAAAAAACCAGGGCAGTTCCTCGACGGGTATTTCTGCCAGCCACGTGTTCAGCTTGCTGCTGTCGGAGCTAAACAGGGGCAGACTGTGCGCCCCCACGCGGCTGAAGAGCTGGGGGTTCAGAAACCCGATGTGCACCGCCCATGCCGCGCCGCGGGAAAGCCCGGCAATGACCCGGTAGGGTTTTTCGGGCAAGGTACGGTAATGCTGATCAACCCACGGGATTAACTCCTCCCCCAGGGCATCGGGAAAGGCTGAATGCGGCGGCAGTTGGAAACGGCTTTCGCCGGGCAAGACAATGATAAACGGAGCAATACGACCCTCGGCAATCAACGCGTCCATCTGTTCAGCTACACCTAAACGCAGCCATTGGTCCTCGGCATAGGACAGGCCGTGCAGCAAATAAGTGACCGGGTAATAAATTTCAACGTCCTCTTCATAACAGGGCGGGAGGTAAACCTGGAAGCGAAGTTCCTCTCCCAACTGTTCGCTAAACAAAGACTCGCTGAGAACAGTCCCACCAGCGCTGCGGCATTCAACATCAGGCGAGGGGGTTGGTTTTTGAGTCGTTGGGGCAAATGCGGTCGCAATCAACGCGGCAGGCGTGTCGGTTACGCGGGTAGAGATTGATGTGGTCGGCTCAAGCGAATCGGGGTTGAAATCCCCCTGGCAAGCCGCCANNCCGGGGTGTAGCGCAGACGGCTAGCGCGCCGCGTTTGGGACGCGGAGGTCGGCGGTTCAAGTCCGCCCACCCCGACTGTTGATAAATGGATCGGTGAGCGGGCTGGCTACCAGCACTCCCTGACCATTTTTTTATCGCTGCTATTCTTGTTAATTTGTGGGTGAACATGTGAGCAAGCCTTTCCTTTCGATCATCATTCCGGCGCACAACGAAGCTGAACGCCTGCCACCATCACTGGAGAAAATTCAGGCTTTCCTTGCGCATCAGGATTATTCAGCCGAGGTTTTGGTGATTGAAAACGGCAGCCATGATGACACATTGGCGGTAGCACAGGCCTTCCAGGAACGTATGCCAAATTTAATTGTGCTGGCAGAAATACAACGCGGTAAGGGCCTGGCCGTGCAGCGTGGCATGCTGGCGGCACAAGGGGAGTACCGCTTTTTGTGTGACGCCGATTTGTCCATGCCAATCGAACAGGTGAACCGCTTTATTCCCCCCGCTTTGTATGAGGTCGATGTAGCTATCGGATCGCGGGAATTGCCCGGGTCGGTGCGTTATGATGAACCGGAATACCGGCATCTGATCGGGCGGGCTTTTAATGCCATGGTGCGCTGGCTGGTATTACCTGGAATTCAGGACTCGCAGTGTGGGTTTAAGTGCTTTCGCGCGGAAGTGGTTGAAACCGTCTTCCCCCTGCAAACCCTGAGCGGGATGTCCTTTGATGCCGAAGTCCTGTTCATCGCCCGGAAGAGAGGCTACAGCCTGCAAGAGGTGGCCATCGACTGGTATTTTGACCCCGACAGCCGTGTGCGCCTGGTGCAGGATTCATTGCAGATGGGCCTGGATTTGCTGAAGATAAGGTCAAACGCCAGACGGGGACGGTATGGCGCCTAGGGTTAAATTCGACCCGGCGCTGTTGCCCGAACGGCCGAACCTTTCCTTTGAAAACGCACTTTGGGAAAGGGGCGTCCGGTTGGTGGCTGGCATCGATGAAGCCGGACGCGGCGCGCTGGCCGGGCCAGTAGCTGTTGGTGCGGTGATACTGCCAAATGACCTACCCGATTTAATGACACGGCTGAGCGGCATTCGCGATTCTAAGGTTATGCAACCAAATGAGCGCAAGCGCTGGGCAACGGAGGTTAAAGCGTTTGCACTGGCCTGTGGATTGGGTCTGGCTACGCCAGAGGAAATCGATCAGCTGGGCATTGCCCCAGCTACCCGATTAGCAGCCGCGCGGGCGCTGGATTCTTTGAAGATGACATCTGAGCACTTGCTGGTGGATTACATTACCCTGCCCAATGTGGACCTGCCGCAAACCTCCCTGACTAAAGGTGATGCACGCTCGCTGTCGATCGCGGCCGCGTCTGTTCTGGCCAAGACCGCTCGGGATGCCCTGCTGATTGAGCTGGCGCAAACTTACCCCGGGTATGGCTTTGCCCGTAACAAGGGTTACGGCACCCTTGCGCATCGCCAGGCCATCCGCGAATTGGGGCCCTGCACGGTTCACCGCCGCAGCTTTGCGCCGGTAGCTGAGTTTGATTCCCTATTTCCGCCCGAAAATTCCCAAGCTTGATAGGTTGTAGCCATCCGCGTCCCCGGAGAGCCAGCCGATGGGCGGCATAACGCGCTTGAATTGGTTCTGGCGGACCCTGCGCACCACCCGCTCGACGAAATTACGCTCAAAGCCATGTTCGATACAGGCTTCGGGGCTATAACCCCGTTCGATCAGCAAATGCAGCAGCCGGTCAACCTCATCATAGGTGAACCCCAGCTCGTTTTCATCGGTCTGACCCTCCCACAGGTCAGCCGAGGGCGCTTTGTTGATCACCGCATCCGGTACACCCAGATGCCGAGCCAGCTGGCGCACCTGGGTTTTATACAGGTCGCCCAGCGGTTGCAGGGCCACGGCTGAATCGCCGTGGATGGTCGTATAACCCAGGAGCAGTTCTGTTTTATTGCTGGCACCCACCACCAACCCGTTGAAAGCTACAGATTGGTCGAATAACACGATCATGCGCATACGCGCCATGATATTGCCCGCCCGCAACGAATTCATCTCGGGAAAGCGCGCGATTAAAGGGTCGACCATGGGGGTGATCTCTACCGTCAGCGAGCGGGCGCCAAGAGCATCGATCATCGTCTGGGCGTCAGCCAGGGTGTGCGGTGGGGAGGTCTTGTAAGGCAGACGGGCCGCCAGGACATTTTCGGGGCCAAGAGCTTTAGCACATAAGTACAGGCTGACCGCCGAATCCAGCCCACCCGAGACGCCCAGCAAAGCACGTTGAAACCCGGCTCGGGCCAATTCACCCCGAATGAACCCGGTCAGGGTCTTTTCGGTCTGTTCGATGTTGATGGTCAGGTTCGTATTCATCATTAGTCCCAAGCCTTTTCTGGCGCTCGCCGTTATTTCCACAAGTTCCTTGAACGCGATGATCTATACTAAATTTTACCTGGTTTCGGTCAAGAAAATTCAGCGGCCTGATGGTTTAAATGATCAAGGTATAATGGTTTTGTCATCCATTGCAGGCGTATCATTGGCCCTCAAAAAACCACTTACCGACGCGTAAGGTAGCATAAGTTTCAGTATGAGAAGTTATTCCATTCAAGTTGCCAATTGGCGCGATTATGCCCAGCTAACCCTGCTGGAACGGGCTTGTTTCCCACCAGAAGATTTGTGGCCCTTTTGGGACCTGATCGGCACGCTGACTCTGCCTGATATGGTGCGTTTAAAGGCCGTTGTCGGTGTGCAGATGGTGGGGTTCATCGGCGGTCAACGCGATGAAAACCGAGGCGTCGGCTGGGTGACCACACTGGGTGTGTTACCAGAACATCGCCGGCGCGGTATTGCCCTGACACTGCTTGAGCACTGCGAACAAGACCTTAACTTACCCATCATCCGGCTCAGTGTACGAGCATCCAATCGACCCGCCATTTGCCTGTACGAAAGGCAGGGTTATACCATCATTAACCGCTGGGAGAAGTACTATGTGGGTGGTGAAGACGCCCTCGTGCTTGAAAAGCAGCGTTGACTTTACCGCCAACTGGGCTTATACTCAGGTTAATAAAGCTGTGTGCAAAAGGTACATATGCAAAAATTGAACCGAAAACAAAAACATTAGCACGCCGGGTATACCGCGCGTGCTCTTTTTTATATCCCCCCTTTAGAAAGGAAAAGCGTGCCATGGACTATGGAATGATCGGAAAAATGGAGAAAGCTAAACGTTACGCAGAGGAACGTGATCGGATTCAATTTAAGCAATTTAAGGTTATTTTTACCGGCAATCATAGCGACCATACGGTAACCTATAATGAGGGTAACTGGGGCTGTACCTGTGAATTCTTTCATTCCCGTGGACGTTGCAGCCATACCATGGCACTTGAAACGATTCTTGACCAGATGGTCGATATCGCCCGTGAAGACTGATTTCGCATTTCTCAAACATTGGTAAAGCATCAGGCCGTGAAGTTTCACGGCCTGATTTTTTGGTCAGTGGGCACTCGTTGTGGTACCCACTTTTAAGGTTTACACAATAATTTTAAACATCGCAGGCATATTTAGCCTGCCCTGAAGGGGTTACCCTAGTCCTTAAATAAACGCGGTTCTTGAACGACTCGACTTTGAGGGAGGAGGTTATCCAGGACTTTCATGTCTTCAGCCTCAAATTGGAAGAAGATGTCCGCGTTCTCCAAAATCCGCGTCTCGTGGTTTGATTTGGGGATGACCACCAGGTTATGGTTGATCAACCAGGCCAGCATCACCTGGGCGGGGGTTTTAGCATATTTCTTAGCAATTTTCACCAGTTGTTCGTGGTCAAAAAATTTTGTCCTGGCAATTGGGCTATAGGCTTCAATTTGGATTCCTTTTTCTCGACAATAGGCCAAAAGCTCCTGTTGATACAGGAAGGGGTGGAATTCAACCTGGTTAATTGCGGGGACGACTTCGGTTCTGACCAACAAGTCTTTAAGTAAGTCAATGGGGAAGTTGCTGACACCAATACTGCGGGTCATACCCTGCGCTTGCATTTCAACCATCGCCTGCCAGGTTTCAAAGGTACGTTCGATATTTGACAGGTTAGGCCAGTGAATCAGCAGCAAGTCGACGTAGTCTGTTTGCAGCGCTTTCAGACTTTTTTCTAACGAGCGCATACTTTTTTCATACCCCTGGTTGGAGGTGCTGATTTTTGTGGTGATGTAAATACCTTCTCGCGAGCGACCGCTGGCCTTCCAGCCTTGACCCACTTCCTTTTCGTTATTGTAGCCCTGGGCTGTATCAATGTGGTCGTAGCCATGCGAGAGGGCGAATTCCACCGCGTGTTCACAATCTCGGCCCATCGACAGGTAGGTTCCAAGTCCCAGGATAGGAATCTCGTAACCATCATTGGTGGTGATTTTTTTATTCAAGGTTCTCCTTTCTTTTTAACGTGTGTGGGTTTAATTCTACCCGCTGAAACTTGGGACAAAAACCTTCTGCCCAGTTATGGATGAGGCAAATTGCTAAAATTTTGCTCCAGTAAAAAGAAGTTGGCCGGATTAAATGACATTAAGGGCTTTCCCGGTATACTTAATCTGCCCGGCTGGCTGTGAGCTTATTTATTACAACCACACAAGGAAATAGGATTGAACAAAGTCACTCGTTGGGTTCGTTATAATCTACGTTATTTTGGCCAACCTCCCTGGGATACAGGTGTTTCGCCACCAGAATTGATTCGATTTCTACAAAGCGCCCCGCCGGGTAAAGCCCTGGATATGGGTTGTGGTACTGGCACCAATTTGGTGAACATGGCCTCTTACGGCTGGCAGGTGGTCGGGATTGACCTGGCCTGGATTTCCGTAATTAAGTCGCGCACCAAGCTGAACCAGGCTGGGGTGAGGGGCCGTGTGATCCACGGGGATGTTTCCGCAGGGGTACACCCAGGAAAAGAATTTGACCTGGTTTTGGATATTGGCTGCTATCATGATTTGCGCCCCAGAGAACGTTCAGCTTACCAGGCTAATTTGGCGAATTGGCTGAAACCAGGTGGTTATTTTCTGCTCTATGCACACCGAAAAAAGGCTGTTGCAGATCTGCATGGCCTAGCTGAAGACGATTTCGTCCAGCTTTCAGACTTTTTGTGCTGCCAATGGCGTGAAGACTCTGTTGAGCGTCGGCCAGACGGTGGTGGTGGTCACCCATCGACCTGGGCAGCCTTTATGCGCTGTGAAAATGATGATCAAGCGAAAAGCTTGTCCGTAACTGGAGAGGGTTGAATTCTTTGCAAGAATTTTTAGAAATTTACACAGCCAACCCTTGCCGCACACTTCCTAACGCATTTTGGAAAACAGCTGGTAGTTGGTCAGAGACTGAACTGAGGATTTCCCGAGATCCTGCGGGGGTGGTCACTTCACTGGTCTTGCAAAAAGATCAACAGTTGATGGCGTTTTGGTGTGCTGACTCGGGAAAACACCTTTTAAGCCAGGAAGAGATCGCTCACACACCTTTTGCCCTTGTCCACGCTGATGGCTTATCCGTATTTTCGGGTCGCAAATTCGCCCACCGTCGAGCCTATTTTCGCCTGATCAACCGGGAAAGTTCTGAAAAGGCCCTGTGTCTGCCCGGGTTCACTTTTCAAGTGGTCAACCCTGAGGAAGATATCGATGCAATTGTAGACTTGATTTGTAATTGTTACGCTGAAATCAAAGTCAGCTCCCAAATTGTCCGAACCTGGACCGGGCACCCGGTTTATGATCCCGAGCTATGGGCTTGGGTTATTCATCAGGCCAGCGGAGTCAAAGCAGGTTTGGGTATCGCTGAACGTGATCCGAGGGTGCCAGAAGCTTCATTAGAGTGGGTCCAAGTACATCCGGATTACCGGGGAAAAGGCCTTGGAAAGGCGCTTGTCAATGAATTATCTCAGCGGGCATTAGAAGGGGTTGCCTTTCTCACTGTCTCGGGCGAGGTGGAGAGTGAGTCTCAGCCAGAACAACTTTATCGACGTTGCAGTTTTACCGGGGATGACGTTTGGTGGCTGTTGTACGACGAAATCTGAGCGTTTCGGAGCTCGATATCAACCCGTACATATTGTAGGATACAATCAATAGGTGCCGGCCAGTTATGCACCAGCCCGGACGTTAGGTCAAATTTTACCTGTGTAAATTTTAATACCTTGATTCGTATAAAAATTAATTTGGAACGGACCGATGCAGGATGAACGCTTATTAAATCGAGATGCGCCCCCCCGACCTGAGCTGATCCGCCAGATCATCGGCAGGGAAGTCTTCCCGGTCTGGGTGGCCGTCAACCGTTATTTGCAGGCACACTATCCGGATTTTGAGGCTGAATTAACCTATTACAACGCCCAACGCGGCTGGGGCCTGGATTATCGCCAAGGGTTGCAGCGGCTATGCATTCTGTTTCCAGGGCAGGGCGGGTTTACTGCTTTTCTCACCCTTACCCTGAAGGGCGAGGAGGCCGCCCAAGCGAAGATCCAGTATTTCAACACCCGCATCCGAGCTTTATTAAACCAACCTTCCGAACTGCCCCAGGGGCGCTGGCTATGGTTGCGCATTGAGGACCATACGGATTTTGTGGGGCTAAAACTACTGCTAGAGAGTAAATTTTCTTGATTGGTCGATGTCGAAAACTCATAAAATACAATTTTAGGGGATGGTATTAGGCGTTTGATCAACGTTGTTTTCAGGGGTATAAATTCTTTCAATCCAATCAGCAGTTTTACTTTCATGATAGAATTAGTCTTTAAGAAGCCGGCCCGCTCTCATCTTTTTTATGGGCTGGCACGCGCATCAGAAGCATAAACGATGACCGAGTAAAGATGTTTAATCACCTGTAATCATGGCGTAATGATGGATTAGAAAATCAGGTTGTTCAGCCAGGGGGACAAGCCGGATTTTTCACAGTGTTGATCACCTGAAGAGCCTCATTAAATATTGGTCTTGCCGGTTTTTATCATTGGGCATGGGAGCTGTTTATGGTTTCTCAAACACAAATCTTCTTGCGATTACTGGTAGGGGCTGTCTTGGGTGGTGTGATCGGCTTTGAACGCGAGCTTCATGATCAGCCCGCTGGCCTTCGCACGCACATGATCCTGGTTATTGGGGCTACCCTGGCCATGGTTTTGTCCGTGAATTTGGGCCATATCTACGGTCTGGAAGGGGCATACTTTGACCCTGCGCGCTTAGCAGCCCAGGTGATCTCTGGCATCGGTTTTCTGGGCGCCGGCGCCATTCTGCGCTACGGTTACACGGTCAGGGGCCTGACAACCGCCACATCTCTATGGACTATGGCCATTGTGGGCTTGACGGTCGGCGCAGGATATTACCTGGTCGGCGTTCTCGCCACGCTATTGATGTTGTTTACATTGTCACTGGTCAATGTTATTGCAAATCGCTTTGTTCGCATTGAGGTTTCACACCATATTTTAATTGAGGCCGATTATCGAAAAGATTTGGTCAAAACGATTAAGAAAACTATCAAAAAGACTTCCAACAATCTGGTAAGCTTTAAGATGCAAAAAAATGTAACCAACACGCGTTTACGTGTCCAGGTGGTGATGCGCATGTCAAGTGATGAGAGCCTGGATGAATTAATCGATCAGCTCTTTGACCTTGATGGGGTGCGCAACATCAAAGTTGAGTAAACGCGCTTTTTGAATCCTCCAACTTTTTTCTGAGAAAAAACGTGTGAAGAAATACCCGTTAACGTGCCGCATCGATCTGGGCAATTAAATCAGAGAGCTGCCCCATATGCTCCAGTTCATAGTAGTTGTCCTGAGTGGTGTCAAAGCCCGGCACCAATTCGTGCTCCCAGGTTGTATCCGCAGGGATGTGCACAGCGGCCCCGCCTAAGGCTAAAACCGGATGAACATCGGAGCGGATGGTATTGCCAACCATCAGGAAGTTAACCGGGTTGACATGGTATTTTTTTAGAACTTTAGCATAGGTTTCCGGTGATTTTTCATTCACAACCTCAATGATCGAAAAACAATCCCCGATCCCGGAGCGCTTTACTTTCGTGGTTTGATCTAAAAGATCGCCCTTGGTAATGAGCATCAGCGGGTATGAGGAAGCCAGAACGTGCAAAGTCTCCTGAACATGTGGACACAAGACAATTTCCTCAGAAAGCATTCTTTTTCCGATGGATAAAATTTGGTCAACTTGATAAGCCTGGAGCTCTCCTCGAGAAGCCTGAAGAGCGGCTTCAAGCAACGAAAGTATAAATGCTTTGATCCCATAACCATACCAGGACAAATTTTTGACGATGGTTTGATCAAAAATGCGGCTGATCTGCTCTGTTTCACCCCAGGGGCTGAGAATTTTTAAAACATCTTCCTGGGCTTGGACATAGTGAACCTCGGTATGCCAGAGGGTGTCATCAGCATCAAAACCGATCATCTCAATATTCATTAGAACTCCTTTGCGCGTGTCATTGGCACAAATTATACTGGTTGTTCCTGGTTTCTAAGCGCTATTCCGGTCGCCCGGGAGCTCACCCACACCGTATGCGCAATTTACTCACATCCTCACCTGGTCACCCTGGCAGAAATCAGCCCGCTCGCAAATTAGGACCCGAAACTCGGGTGTCAGGATTCAGGGCTATTACCCCTTTCTGAGTAGTGTTTATAGAAATTATCCGCAGATGGAATTATCACAGCATACAGTCTTCAGGATGTGACCCACCCGGTGGTGTTTTATGCCCTGACCTTCATAAATGCCCATGGATGTGGTCTATCTAAATTGAATTGGGATACCACCTCAATCCCAATTCCCTCAGATTTCCTCCATGGTTCCCCAACTTTTCCCGACCCTGGCCTCGGTACTGATGGGAATCGTCAAGGTGTAGGCATTTTCCATGACCGCTTGCACCAGTTTCGTAGTCCGTTGCAGTTCATCTTCAGGTACTTCAAAGATCAGCTCATCGTGTACCTGCAGCAGCATCCGCACCCGCAGGTCAGCTTTTTCGATGGTCTTTGGCAACTGCAGCATGGCCAGCTTGATAATATCTGCGGCTGTGCCCTGGATGGGAGCATTTATCGCCTCGCGCTCTTCCCGTTGACGGATGTTGTGCGGCGCACCTTCTTTCAGGTTGGGAAAGTACCGGCGGCGCCCCAGCAAGGTCTCAACATAGCCCTGTTGGGTGGCTTGCGCGCGGATCCCGTCCAAGTAATTTTTAACGCCCGGGAATTCCTTAAAATACGCCTCGATGAAGTTCTCAGCTTCTGCCAGGGTCAGATCGGTAGCATTGGTCAACCCGTAAGCACTCATCCCGTAGATCAGGCCGAAGTTGATTGCCTTGGCGTGGCGGCGCATTTCGGGTGTGACATCCGCCAGGTCAATGCCATGCACGGCTGCCGCAGTGGTCGCGTGGATGTCCTGCCCGGCCCTGAAGGCGGCCAGCATGGCTTCGTCCTGAGCCATGTGAGCCACGATGCGCAGCTCAATTTGTGAATAATCCACGCCCAGTAACAACCAGCCCGACTGGGCAATGAAGCCTTCCCGCACCCGCCGTCCGATTTCAGTCCGAATGGGGATATTTTGCAGGTTGGGATTGGATGAGGCGATCCGCCCAGTGACGGTGCCCGTCTGATTAAACGATGTATGCACGCGCCCGGTATCGGGGTTGATCTGATGAGGTAATGCATTCACATAGGTGGAACGCAATTTCTCCAGTTCACGATAGTCTAACACCCATGCGACTACAGGGTGTTGAGCGACCATCGCTTCTAAAGTGCCAGCAGCCGTAGAATAAAAACCTGTCGATGTTTTCCGGGCCCTGTCGGGGGGCCCCAGCCCAAGTTTTTCAAACAAGGCTTCAGAAAGCTGCTGGGGTGAATTTAAATTAAATGGATACCCCACCCCTTCTTGAATCCTGGCTTCGATTTCTACCAGTTTTTCCTCCAGTTCACGGGAAAACGTTTCGAAAAAATCTGTATCCAGCCGAATTCCGGCTTCTTCCATCCCGGCCAGCACCGGCACCAGGGGCATTTCTATGGTGTCAAATAGTTTCTGTGCGCTATGGCTGCGCAGTTCCTCCTGCAACTGGGGAAGCAGCCGCAGGCAAATGGCTGCGTCCGCCGCGGCGTACCTGGCTGCCTCGGCGATTGGTACCTGAGCCATCGTTTTTTGCCCCCGCCCTTTGCCGATCAACGCTTCAATCTGGGTCATCTCATAACCCAGGCGCACCCACGCCAGGTTCTTCAACCCTAAGTTACGCGAAGCCGGGTTGACCAACCACTCAGCGATCATCGTATCGAAGGTCAATGGCTCGAAGGCCAGCCCAGCCCGCTTGAGAACCAGATAATCAAACTTCAGGTTATGACCAACTTTGCCAATTTTATTATTCGTCAGGGGCCCCTTAAGGGATGCAAACACGTCCTGTAGGGCAAGCTGCGGCCCATCCTCATGTCCAAGGGGGATGTAAAATCCGTGCTCAGGGTCAACCGCCAGTGAAATGCCGACCAGTTTAGCCCGCATCGGGTCGGTATCAGTGGTCTCGGTATCGAGGGCGATCCAGTCTGCAGCCGTCAGGGCATCCACCAGATGCTGCAACCCTTCGGGCGTATCTACAATCGTTGCTTTGACCAGGCCGGGTTTTTCTTCAACAGGGTCAGCAGGCCCGGAGACCTCAAATAAATCCAGCTGATCACCCTGCTGCGCCAGTGGATGCATCTTACTCACCAGGGTATTCAGCTGCTCAATCAGGCTGCGGAATTCCAGCTCGCGGAAGAGCGTTTCCACCGCCTTAGGGTTGAAGTGTTCGATGCGCGCCTGCTCCAGGTCGATCTGCATATCCAAGTCCGTGACGATGCGCGCCAATTCACGGCTCATAAAAGCCAATTCCCTGCCCTCCTCCAGGGCGGTTTTAGCCCGCCCGCTGATGTTATCCAAGTGCTCATATATCCCTTCCAGCGATCCATATTCTGTCAACAGTTTCACGGCTGTTTTTTCACCAACACCCCGCACACCGGGAATATTGTCAGAAGGGTCGCCGCTGAGGGCTTTAAAATCAACGACTTTTTCAGGCGGGACACCTAATTTATCCACCACATCCTCGGGAAAATAATCCTTGGCTTCAGAGAGTTTGGTACCCGCCAGGTTAACCACCACCCGGTCGGTAACCAGCTGCAACAGGTCTTTATCTCCGGTGATGATCTTAACGCCCAGCCCCTTTTCCTCGGCTGCCCAGCGCGCCACGCTGCCCAGTACATCATCGGCCTCGTAGTTCTCCAGCTCTAAACGGGGAATATTGAAGGCATCCACAATCTCGCGCATACGTTCCACCTGTCCGCGCAGGTCATCCGGCATCTTCGCCCGGGTTCCCTTGTAATCCTCATAAATTTTATGGCGGAATGACTTTCCTTTATCAAAGACAACCGCCAGATAGTCAGGGTTTTCCTGTTGAAAGATGCGCATCAGAATGCTGGTAAAACCGTAGACACCCGCAGTAGGTTCGCCGCTATTGGTCTGGAAGGCGCTGCTGCGGCTGCCGCCAGCGGTCAGAGCATAGTAAGCCCGGTATGCCAGACCATGGCCATCGAGCAAATAAAGAATTGGGGGCATGTTAAGTCCTTTAGGTTAGAAAACTACATTAACACTTTCATTCTAACCTGAATTAAGTTGAAAATAAAGCTGCGTGCGGCTTTATGCAGGGACGGCAACAAGCCAGGTCATTTTGGTGTAAAGCTGAAAAGAAACAGTGCCTGGCAGGCCGTTTGCAAGTTAATTTAATCAACTCCGGTTTTTTTATTGCCAGACTCTTTTAAAAGACGGAAATAAAAATAGCCTCTGTTATTTTCCACAAAGGCCATTTCAACCTTACAACAACTCTTTATATTTCTTTACATACAGGTTTTTAACAACTGTGGCTAAAGCCATATACAGGATGATTGTAATGGCAAGATAGATGAAATAAACCCCGGGCAATGGCGCCAGTCCAATTGAGGCGCCAAAACGAGTAAATGGTATCACAGTCAGCAAGGCGATCCCGGCAAAGGTGAGCGCAATCAGTTCCGTTGAAGCACGGCTTTGAATGAAGGGGATTTTCGGTGTTCTGATCATGTGAATCACCAGTGTTTGGCTCCACATCGATTCAACAAACCAGCCGGCCTGGAAAACGGCAATATACAACGCCATCAGCTTTGGATCGGTTAATTGATGGAACAATAACCCGCCGGTAAACATTGGCGCGATGATAAAGTACATCAATAAATAGGTTGTGATATCAAAAACTGAGCTGGTTGGGCCGATCCAGAGCATGAACTTTGTCACCGAACTGGCATCCCATGTTCTCGGCTTTCGTAAATAGTCCTGATCCACATTGTCCCATGGAATGGCAATGCAGGAAATATCGTAAATTAAATTAAGCAATATCAAGTGCAATGACGCCATGGGAAGGAAGGGCAAAAACGCGCTCGCCACCAGCACCGAGAATACATTGCCAAAGTTCGATGAGGCAGTCATTTTGATGTATTTAATAATGTTCGCGTAGGTTTTTCTTCCTTCCAGGATGCCGTTTTCAAGCACCATTAAATCTTTTTCCAGCAAGATAACATCGGCGGATTCTTTCGCAATATCAACGGCATTGTCAACTGAAATGCCGACATCTGCTGCCTCCAGCGCACCGGCGTCATTGATGCCGTCTCCTAAATATCCAACGGAATGTCCTTTTCCCCGCAAAAGGGTAATCAACCTGGTCTTTTGCGAAGGAGACATTTTCGCAAACACCGTTGCCTTTTCCGCCAGATTGCCCAGTTCTTCATCGGAGAGTTGATCAATATCTGAACTTACATAAACCTTATCAAATTCTATGCCGACTTGCTTACAAACGCTTTTGGCAACATCTTCATTATCTCCAGTGATAACCTTCACGGTGACACCATGTGCTTTCAGGGCCTCAATGGCGGCTGTTGCACTCACTTTGGGAGGATCCAGGAAAGCCAGGTAGCCAATCAAAACCATTTCGCTTTCATCGGCGACGGAGAACTCTCCCACTGGTGAAGGGTTGGTCTTTTGAGAAACAGCAATAACCCGCATACCATCATTATTTAATTCTTGCACTTTGTCCAGGACGATCTTCTTCTTATTTTCACTGAGTGCAACAACTTCTCCCTTATATTCCACAAAACTGGAGATGGTGAGCATCTCTTCAACGGCGCCTTTGGTGATCATCTGCCTTTTACCGGTTTCATCTTCCACCACCACGCTCATTCTTCTTCTGTCGAAGTCAAAGGGTACCTCGTCAACTTTTGTGTAACGACCAATGCTACTTTTAAGGTTGTCATCGGTATCTTTCAATTCCATTGCTTTATTAATGATCGCAATATCCAGCAAATTCTTTAAACCCGTCTGATAATAAGAGTTTAAAAAACCATGCCTGAGCACCCTGGTATCGCTGTTTCCATCAATATCCAAATGGTATTGCAAGATGACTTTATCTTCAGTAAGCGTTCCTGTTTTGTCGGTACAGAGAATATCGATTGCGCCCAGATTTTGGATGGAGTTCAAGTTTTTAATGATGACTTTTTCTTTCGACATCGCTATGGCGCCTTTTGCCAGACCCGCGGTGACAATCATCGGTAACATTTCTGGGGTGAGGCCTACCGCCACAGAAATTGCAAACAGCAAGGCACTGACCCAGTCGCCTTTTGTGATCCCATTGATCACAAACACAATCGGAACCATAACCATCATAAACCTGATTAAAACCCAGGAGACTTCATTCACACCTTTTTCAAAGCTGGTAACAATCGGTTCTTTTTTTAATGCCTGAGCAATTTCGCCAAAGATCGTATCGTTTCCCGTGGCCAAAACAATACCCTTTGCGTAACCACTGAGCACGTTGGTACCCATAAAAGCCAGGTTATTCTTTTCCAAGGCGGTACCGTCATCTTCAATAATTGCTGAGGTTTTTTCTACAGCTTCGCTCTCCCCGGTTAAAGCAGCTTGACTGATAAATAAGTCTTTCGCCTGGATGACACGAATATCAGCAGGGATCATATCCCCGGCGGATAAATGCACAATATCACCGACAACGATTTCATCTAAAGGGATTTCTTTCGCACCTTCACCAATTCTTTCAATATTCGCTGTGGTTTCAATCATCTCGAGCAGTTTTTCGGCTGCGTTTCCACTTCGCGTTTCCTGAACAAAACGCAGGATGCCCGAAATCAGCACCATTGCGACGATAATCACAACTGTTGTAAAATCTTTTTCGCCCACACCGGCCAGGATAATATCTGTAAAGGCAGATACAACAGCCAGGGCAATTAGAATCAAAGTAAATGGATTGATGAAGGCTTCAACCAGCCGTTTGAATACGGAGTCGCCTTTCTCGTAAGTGACGATATTTTCTCCGTACAGGTGTCTGGCAGTTTTTACCTGCTCTTCTGTTTTGCCGCTTTCTGAACTATCCAGCAAGTCATAGACGACTGGTATCTCGTTTCTGGATGCGTCCAAAAGTCTCTTATTGACCGCGTCGTTTCTGACGATATCCTCCGCGACGTTAACGAATGATTTTTTGTTGTTTTTGTTCATCATCGTGTCACCTCCAACTTTCTAAGCAGAACGCATTGAAAAAAGCAGATCCGCCCGATTCATTTATCACTACCGCGGGTAGACCGCTAATTGATACAACGCACCCCCTTCTCTTATGAAAGTTTATCCATCAATTCCGTAAGACAGATTTGCAATTACCGCCATCATTGAACAGAAAAAGCTCCATGCAAACCCAACAGATGCATAGAGCAAAAATCATAAGCAATCCCGTTTGAGCTTTAACTCTGCGAGGCGATGAAATTACATTAGTTGAAGCCTTAATCGACAGCAACTGTTCATACCAGCTCATAGTGTCTCCACTATTTTGCGGCAGTAATCCATATCCGCGTAGTAGCCTCACCTACCGAGTAGTATTATTTTGTCTAAAATTAAATCTAGCATATATAAACTGGGCTGTCAAGGATTTACGTTTTTCCCATCAAAAACTTGCCCAAACACAACGCTCAAGCCTGTCACAATAAAGGCTTAGTCGCTAAAAGATTTCGGTGTTTGACGTCCTTGCACCCGTGCTTCTGAACCTGTTAACCCGGCTGATAACATCCCGTTTAAAACTGAAAACTATAGGGAAAACAAAAAGGCTGAACGCAGTGCGTTCAGCCTGATGGTGCAATTTACAACCACCAACGCATTAGAATTCAACATCTTTAATGATCTCATCAATACGTGCCATCACATCATCGGTGAGTTGGTTTTTGATTTCCACAGCTTTCATATTTTCTTCAACCTGGGAAACCCTGGTGGCGCCGGTGATCACGGTGCTGACATTCGGGTTCTTCAAGAGCCAGGCCAAAGACATCTGTGCCAGGCTAACACCCAGGTCATCGGCAACTGCTGCCAGCTGGCGAGCTGTCACCAATTTGGCTTCATCTTCAAATTTATTCTTTAAAAACGCGTATGCTTCCAGGTCACCACGGCTGCCTTTAGGAATCTGACCCTGGTTATACTTACCTGTCAGCAAGCCGCTGAACAGTGGGCTAAAGGTGGTGGTGCCGTAGCCAAGCTCCTTGTAAAGCGGTGCATATTCCACTTCAAACCGCCGGCGATGCAGCAGGTTATATTCGGGTTGCTCCATACTGGGCGGTCGCAGATTGTTGCGGCGGGCAAAGTCCGTGGCCCGCATGATGTCTGCAGCAGCCCATTCTGAAGTACCCCAATAAAAGGCTTTGCCCTCACGGATGATCTGGTTAAAAGCAAACACGGTTTCTTCAATCGGCGTTTCCGGGTCCGGACGATGTGCAAAGATCAGATCCACATACTCCAAACCCAGACGTTTGAGGGAATGGTTGGTGCCTTCGATAATATGTTTGTAAGACAGGCCGCGGTCGTTAGGTCCATCGCCGCCCCAAAAGATCTTGGTCGAGATCAAATAATCCTTACGCGCCCAGCCCAACTCTTTGAGGGCTTTACCCATGATGACCTCAGCCTCGCCGCCAGCATAAGCTTCAGCATTGTCAAAAAAGTTCACACCGGCATCATAAGCCGCGGTCATGATCTCCTTGGCTTCTTTAACGTCAATCTGAAACCCGTACGTTACCCAGGCGCCCAAAGACAGCTCTGAAACTTTGACGCCAGCTTTACCTAAATGTCGATATTCCATGATTTCTCCTTTATTGACTTGCTTAATAACTTTAGATGAACTTCTAACAACTTGGTTACTTAATTATACGCGCATTGGGAAGTGGGGCAGCAAACCCCATTTATACACATCCGGTGAAGCTTCAGAACTCACGGTTGTTCACAACGATGGGAAACCCTGCTTTTCACCCCGGTCTGTTCGGAACAGGTTTACCCTACCTGTCATCCATCAAACGACCATCCAGGTATTTGGTGGGTAAGCAATCCCCACGATTATTCTTTTGGAGATCTCATCCCATTTCATTTTAAATGTTGCATAAATTTCAAATTAATGGGTATACTAAAGCGCTTCACTTAAATTCGCCTTTGCCTTCATCACTCGAGTTGGAGAATTTTTTAATCATTTATTTTACAGGAGTTAAAACCATGCAAATTGTAACCGACAGCGGCTATGACCTGTCGCCGCAGCAAGAAGAAGGATTGCCCATCCATACACTGCCCCTTAAGATCACACTGAGCGGACAATCCTATCAGAGCGGGGTTGACATCCAACCCGAAGATTTTTATGCTCTGCTTGAAAAAACGGATGATATGCCAGCCACTTCAACGCCTTCAGTCGGTGAATTTATGGAACTCTACCAGAAAATTGCAGAAACCGGCCAGGAGATCCTCTCCATCCACATATCTTCCGGCCTGAGCGGTACTTTCAATGTTGCCCAAACCGTAGCCAGCCAATTGCCAGACGTTAACATTCACCTGGTAGACACGCGTTCACTCTCGGGTGAAATGGGCTGGCAAGTCGAAACTGCTGGACGGGGAATCCTGGCTGGCCTATCTGCGGAGAAAATTCTTGAGCAGTTGAAACAGGTCCGAGAAGCGACAGAAATCATCTTCACCCTGCCAGACCTCTCGTACCTCATCCACGGTGGGCGTATCAGCCATTTGAAGGGGCTTCTGGCAAATCTGTTGGGTATCAAACCGTTAATTGGCGTGGATAAGGCAGATGGAAAGTATTATGATCGCGGCAAATTCCGCACTTTCCAACGCGCCATCAAGGCAATTCCAGCCTATGTTGCCAAGAAATTTCCCGAAGGCACACATCTGCGTGTACAGGTCGGGCATGCCGGCAGTCCTGAAGCTGCCGACGTGTTGCGAGAAGCGACAGAAGCCTTATTCAAGTGCGACTGGCTTCCTGATTTCTCAATTTCACCTGTGTTAGGTGCTCACACGGGCCGGGGGCTTGTTGGGCTGGTCTTTGCACCGGTGAGCAGCTTGCCAATTTGAAGTTCAGCACACAAATTCGATTAAACCCTACCGCCTGACCCATTTAAAAAAACAACCCCAAAGGATCCATTTGCTATCCTTTGGGGTTGCCGTTTCTTGTTCGTATTTTTCTAGGGCATGGGGTTATTATTGGCCCAATCATCACCCATAATGAAGATGATATCAAACCCAACGTCTGCCTCATCATTATAGTGAATGTTCATTTCCGATATCCCGGAAGCCTCTGCCAAAAACTTCATCGCATAGGGTGTGCCCCCATAAATATAAATTTGGCTATACACCGTATACTCGGCGCTGGTTTCTTCAACGACATTAAAGCCTTGCGTTCGCAGCCATTCTGCAGTTTGCGCTGCCAGGCCCGTATGTGAAGACCCGTTCCGAACAGAGACCCGCGCCCCTTCTTCGGCGATAATTTCACCGATTTCGCCTCTTGAAGCTGGGCCCAGGAGGTCGCCAGTCCCAAACACTTCGTCTCGCAGCAGGCGGATTTTATCAGGTATCGGCCTGAGTATCTCCAAGCCATCTTCCGATTCAGCCATCGAGGTATATTCGTTACTGATTACCAGGGTTTTAATGGCATCCCGATCCAAATCCAAAGCCGACCAGGCTAATTTAATCACTTCATTAACCGACATGTTGGTATGAACACCGGCAGCGATATCGTTATAAATTTGTGGTGCATTCGCCACCAATTTTGGCATCATGTCAAATTCCAGGATGCGATCGCGCACAGCCATAATAAAATGCTGCTGACGTTGTGCCCGGCCAAAGTCTCCGCCTTCACCTGCCCGAGAGCGCACATAAGCCAGCGCGTATTCGCCAGATAACGTAACAATACCCGGCTCAATGGTAACCGTGTTCCACTTGCCGCGCCGATCCAGCACCATCGGTTCATCAAAGGTCAACCGGACGCCATCAATATGATTGATAAAATCTACAAAAGCTTGAAAATCAATTTGAGCATAATATTGGATTGGGATCCCTAAAAGCTCTTCAATAGTTTTCATGGCCAGACCAGGGCCCCCACCAGGCAGGTTGTAAATTTCGCCCAGGTAATAGGCCGTGTTAATTTTATTGTATTCAAACCCGGGGATCGGCACCCACAAATCCCGGGGAACCGAAAGCATGCCGGCTGTGTCGCTCAGAGGGTCGAAGGTGAGTACGATCATGGTATCCGTACGCGGGGTTTCCCCCGCTTCCCAATCTCGATAATCCAATCCCATCAGGAGCAAGTTAACGCGGCTGACACCATCCCAGGGTTCCGGTGTCGGCAGGTTAGCCGAGGGGGCAAATCCAATCGCCGACAAATCATCAGGATCATCACCTTCTGTAGAGGGCAATGCGTTTATTAACGGATCGCCAGGCAAAGAAAAAGTCTGGTTGGTCGACACCACATACCTAATTATCCGGAAGGCGAAAATTGAACCGAACAATGCCAGTACCAGCAAAACGCCGAGAATAATTCGCGTGGTTCGGTCTTTAGGAAAAGCATGGATTAATTTTTCAAATACGCGCATCGTTTATTATTTTGATTCTTTTACATGAAAATATTTTTAACCAACTGGCCTTGAGCTGCAAAATTTCATCTGTTAATAAAGATCATAAAAATACAAATCTTCAGAATTAACCTGCTCAAAGCCTGCTACGAAAAAGGCGGCGGTGGAACTGGCAGATCTGCTTTGTCGATTTCAATCCATTTATCGCCTTCATCAATCAGCATTACCGGGATATCCTCAACGATGGGATATTTCCGACCACAATCCTGGCAAATCAGCCAGACTTCTTGATAATATTCAAGCAATCCATCTGAAGTTTGAACGCAATGCGGGCAGCGCAACAAATCGAGTAATTCTTGATTAACCATCGAACCTCCAGTATTTCGCCATCAGGTATCTTCCTGAACGAGCAGGCATAATTCTATTCTATTTCCTCTGATCCGTCTACCAACCCGCATTGAGCCCCTTCAGTCGGATTTTTGCTCCGGGATTCCCTCTGTTCCAGGGCCATATTCGTAGATTGCCCGCCAGGGGTGGTAATGGGTGTAAAAGGCGTCCGAGAAATACACCTGGTCATTTCGGTAAACGGTACGGGTCACGTTAACATCCGCGCCGTCGGCAGAGTAATCAATTTGCTTGATCGTGCCTTTAGGCAGGTCGGGGTTTTCTCGGTAAAGGGGTTCCGGCGCTTTGATGACGTTCGTCGGCCCGGTCGTTTGCCAATCTATGGTACGGCCATCACTGGTTGAATAAAATTTCCACGTTAAGGAAAAGCCTTCCACATAGGTTTCCATTAACAGCCAGTGGCCGGTATCGTTGGTGAATTTAACATCAACAATGGGCACAAACACGGTTGCATCCAAACCTGCCAGGCTAGTGTCGCGGGCGCCATTGCTCAATTGCTCGTAATATCCAACACGGTACGAGTGGGCATGCCGCTCATTGATGGGAAAACCACCAAAAAAAGCCGTCCGGAAGAGGGTGGTGCTTACCTGGCAAACGCCACCCCCGATGCCCTGGATGGTCTGGTCTCCATAAATGATGGGGGCTTCAGCGTAGCCGCTATCCAGGCTGATGTTTCCCAAGGCCTGAGCCATAGAAAAGGTCTCGCCTGGCGCCACCAGCAGGCCATGAAAGCGGGAAGAAGCTGCCCGAATATTCTGCACACGGGCTGCTTCTGAACCGTAGAAGTAAGAGGTATATTTTTGCACCAGCTCGGTGATGCCCAGGTCTTCGTCGCCGGCATCATCGGTGACTGCCGGTGCAAAATTGGTGAAGGTCAGTGGTACCTCATGGGTGCCTTTAAGTAATTCAGCGTTGATTTTCTCCATGCTGGCGTCGACATCCAAATCGCGCCCGATCACTGCCGGTTCCAACACCTCTAATTGCCGTATATCATCATTAAAAATGAACCGGGTGTTGACCGGGTTAACATACAATCCGGGCGCCAGGCTGCTCAGGTAAACATAAAACAGCTCCTGGTTGACCCCAATCTGATAGGAGGACTCCTGACCCTGCTCGTCTTCAACGCGATAGACGGTCAACATCGCCGCTAAGTCTTGTGGGTCTATTATCCAGGAGCTTATCGCATCTTCTTCCGCGTCCGGTGCGGTTAATACCAGAGGCGCACTGAGAATTTTGCGCGCCTGTTCAGCCTGGAGATCAACATCCATGATCATCGGCGGTGTTTCCTTCACCTCAAGGGCGATTTGTGCATTTTCCATTTGCATCAAGTGGTTTGCTGTGGCAGCCAGCGTCGCGGGGAGGTCAACCTCACGACCAACCTGACCGCTGATCACGGACACATCGGTATTGTTGAGGTTTAGGGAAGCCTCAACCACCGGCTGATCGACCTCCTCAGCAATGGCTTGCAGCACCTTGAGTGCCACCCGCTCATCATAGGTCACCACTGGAGAAATCAACACACCCTTAAACCAGGCGTGCACTTTTTGAAGGATGTTCGCACCGAACCAGCCCCCGCGCCCTACGGAATAGGCTTGTTTAGCACTGATCGAGGGATCAATGCGGTAGCCCAACTCGGCCGGCGTAAAGGTCCAGCTCAGCCCTTGAGCGTGAAATTGAATAACACCCTGCTGGCTGAATTGCAGGGCATCGGACAGCTTTTCGTTGGCTTCATCAAGTGTCAAACCCGACAAATCGATGTTTTGTACGTGCACCCCCGGATACACACGATCAGCATAAACCACTTCAAACCCCACCAGGGTCGCGATCGCCGCCAAACCGAAAATAACCAATGCCATCGGTAAAGCCAAAAGCAATCGCGCCAGAAGTAATTTAGAAGCTCCGTTCGGTTCATTCTCGTTCATCATAGCCCTCGATTATACTGCACTGGTTCCAAAATAGCGTTTAAGCACTTTTGCACCGCGGTTAAGACGAGTGCAGAGCATCCGTGGTTCCATCCTGTTACATACACCCGGCGAAAGAGAATTTTTCCTTTATAATTAAGGCAACCAGTTCTAAGCGTGAAAGACAGGCTTTCATATGACTCTCTCCATGGTTTTGTTAATCGTTCTCATCCTGGCGGCACTGGTCCTGTTTTCAATAGAAACTCTGCCAGCCGAGGTGATTGCCCTGGGGTTGATGATGGCGTTGATCCTGACCAGTATCCTGCCAGCCGACACCGCCTTTGAAGGTTTTGGCAGCGATACATCGATTATGATCCTGGGGGTTTTAATTTTGACCGCTGCCCTGGTGCGCACCGGCATTGTCCAAATTCTCTCTCGAAAGATCTTTCAGTCGGTTGGGGATAGCAAAACCCATTTATATTGGATTATTACCGGTACAGCAGGTTTGTTTAGCTCGTTTATTTCTAACACGGCTGCAGCTGCCTTTTACACCCCGATGACGATCGGCCTGGCAAGACGGTTAAAGGTTAATCCATCGAAATTGCTGATGCCTATGGCTTTTGCCACGATCCTGGCCAGTTCCGTCACGCTGGTGGCCACCTCCACCAACCTCGTCGTCAGCGGTCAGCTAACTCAATACGGGCTGGCGCCTTTGGGTATGTTCGAGCTTACCGCAGTAGGCGTGCCAATCCTGATAATCGGATTGCTATACATGTACTTTATCGGTCAACACTTAATCCCAATTCGTGAAACCGAAAGCACCGACCCACAAGCCGAAATCCTGGCTTATTTATCCGAATTCAAAGTCACCCCTTCCTCACCGTGGGCGGGCAAATCTCTAAGCGAAATCGGGTTAGGCCAGGAATACGACCTGTATATCCTGCGCATATTAAAAGAATCCGGGCTGCCTGTTGAACCCCGGGCCAATACCTTGCTTGAACCCGGTGATCGTTTATTGATTGAAGGCAATAAAAACAACCTGGTCATTCTGCGAGAAAAGAACCTGGTCGAATTTGCCGGAGAATTTGATTCAGAGTTGACCAAGAATCTATCTATGGCTGAAGTGATCCTGTTGCCTGGCTCACCCTTAATTGGGCGCACGTTGCGCGGAGTGAATTTCAGAGACCGCTATGGCCTGCAGGTGCTGGGCATCAATCGCAAGGGAGAAGCCATTCGCCGCCGCATCAGCATGACCCGATTTAAAGTTGGCGATCAATTACTGCTCCAGGGCAATCCTGATACAATCCGCGGGTTGGGGAAGAACATCAGTTTCCGAATCGTCACCGGTGCGTTAGATGTCATGCCCGAAACCTCTAAAGCACCCCTGGCGCTGGCCATTTTTGGCAGCGTGATTTTGCTGGTATCGCTCAACGTCTTTTCTCTGCATGTGGGGGTTATGCTGGGGGCATTAATTGCATTTATCACCCGCTGTATCACCCCTGAAGAGGCTTACCGCCAGGTGAATTGGAGCGCCTGGCTGTTAATTGCTTGTATGCTGGCACTGGGTCGGGCCATGGAAGTGACCGGCCTGGCAGCCCTGCTGGCGGATAAGATCGTCGCCCTGGTTGGGGGATACCCTCCTACTTTACTGCTTTCCGCCTTTTTCTTCCTGTCCTTGATTTTAACCCAACCCATGTCAAACCAGGCCGCTGCGGTCATTGTCACCCCAATTGCGATGCAAACTGCCTTTTACCTGAACCTCAATCCCCGTACCTTTGCGGTGATGATTGCCATCGGCGCCAGCAATTCTTTCATTACGCCGCTGGAACCTGCGTGCCTGATGGTTTATGGCCCTGGTAATTATCGCTTCTTTGATTTCGTCAAGGTTGGCGCTCTGCTGACCGTCTTAATTTACATTATTGCGATATTAATGGTGCCCTGGTTGTGGCCGTTATAACCCCTTTTTTTACATCAGTTAATTCCTGAAAGGTGAAAGCCTCCCCTCAAAAGCTGGCCCTGAATCCCAGACCAGCCTGCCTTTTTCCAAGAGCTGGCAACCGAGTGAACCACCATCGATTATGGTTTATTCAGGAAAGATTACACACCACCCCGGCACTTTTATATGTGGCAGGGGATTAATCCCCTAAAGTGTAGTAAGCCTCCGGGACTGGATGCCTGCCTGACCAGACCACCTTTCGGAAATAGGTTGGGTCGGTATTGCCCTCCGAGTTGATCAACAACACCTCAGAACTTCGCCCCAGGTTAAGGGATTCTCGCAGGGGAGCACATTCAGGCAAAAGCATGATGAACATCAGTGCGCCCAGCGTCGATGCCCCCGATTCCCCAGAGATCACAAAGGGGTCGCCCGCCAGCGGCGTACCATAGACGCGCATCCCTTTGGCGGCGACATAATCCGGGCTTTTTATAAATACGTCGGCTGTATCCCATAATACGCGCCAGGCTTGAGGATTCGGATCGCCGCAGGCCAGGCCGGCCATGATGGTATCCAACTCACCGCTGAAGCTGTAGGCTTCACCATCACCAATTTCAGCAGAATGAAACAGACAGGCAGCCTTATCTGGTTCCACCACAATTGAGCGCGGCCGTTCAGCGCCAAATAATTGTGCATAGTAGCCTATCGTGGCAGCAGCCAGCGATCCAACCCCCGCCTGAACCAGAACGTGGCTGGGTTTGATAATTCCCTGGGCAGCCAGCTGCTCCTGTACTTCGGCAAACATCGTGGTATACCCCTGCATCACCCAGCGCGGCACGTCTTCGTAACCCGGCCAGGATGTATCTGAAATCACCTGCCATCCATTCAACTGAGCATCCTCTTTCACCTGCCGAACGGCATCATCGTAGGTACCCTTAATCACCACAACCCGGGCGCCGTTGCTCTCGATCGCCTGAATACGGGCGAGGGAGGTCTTATCGTGGACATAGATAACCGATTTAAACCCCAGGCGTGAAGCCGACCAGGCCACGCCGCGGCCATGATTGCCATCGGTAGCAGCAGCAAAGGTCAGCTCACCTAACTTTTCACGAATCAGGGCGCGCCCATCGGAAGAGAAGATGTCCAGCTCATCCACCCCCAATTCAGATTTCACAAAGCTATAGATGGCATAAGAACCCCCCAGGACTTTAAAAGAGTTCAGGCTCAGGCGAAAAGATTCATCCTTGACCCAGATGCCACCCAAGCCCAACAGAGCTGCCAGGCGCGGCAGGCTTTTTAGGGGGCTAACCTGGTAGCCAGGGATGCGGTTGTGAAAAGTCCGCGTTTGACGGACAATGCCAGCTGGGAAAATTTCATCGACAATCGCGCTTTTTTCAACAGTGCGTGCGCGTGGATTTTCAATCCAGGCAATGGGTGGGTTATCTTTCATAGGTTCATCCAGAATCAGTTTTTAGATTTTTAATATGCCTGATTATACCCGCAGAAATAAATTCTTTTTTTACACGCAAAGCTATCGGGATTTAATATCTTTTTTCCAGCCAGCAGCCTTTTTGTGGAAAGTGTGGCTTTCAGGCTTAACCTGCTTTTGAAACACCGCCAAGCTGTTGTTTATCCCGGACGTTTCTCCCGCCGGTTTTTCCATGAGCCTACAGGTAAAAGGGCGAGCACCACACCCAGGGTCAACATCCCCGCACCAATCCACAACCAGGCCACCAGCGGGTTGTAAAAAATCTGGAAGGCTGCCTGATTTGGTGTGGTTGGCTGCCAATCGACCAAAATTGCATACAGATCCACCGCCAGGTTGCTCTTGAGCCCCGGTTGGGTTATGGCCAACCCCATTTTTGAATAAATTTCCCGTCGAGGGTACAGCATACCGATCAGCTGTCTGTTACGGCTGATGGACAGCCGGGCTTCAGTGATCAAGCGTCCCTCGTCTTCAGAATGCTCAAGTTCTTCAAACCTGAAGGTGATCCCGCTCAAATCAATGGTTTCACCAATGGAGAGCGTGGCCTGGGCTTCCTCCTGCAAACCCTCAATACCAATAATGCCAATGGCCATCAGGATGATCCCCAGGTGCACCAGCGCAGCACCATTGCGGCGCAGGTTGCCCCGGAAAGGCGCCCACAAACTGTACCACAAGCCCCCCGTTTGCCGGTGCCGCGCGGCCGCCACCTGCCGCAGGTAATCCATCATCATCACCAGGATGCCAAACCCAACCAGGCACAGGGCAACCAGCACAACCCACTGGCGCACGCCCCAAACGAACCAGGCCGCCAGCAAGGGCAGGGCTGAAAGCGGCAGCACCGTCCGCAAGCTCTTTTTCATGCGTATCAGGTTGGTGCCACTCCAGACGGCTAATGGGCACACACCCACCAGGAGCACCAACACAATGAACAAGGGCCCGGTGATACGCTTATACCAGGCCGGGCCAACCGTAATCGGTGTACCGGTAATTAACTCCGACACCAACGGGTAAACCATCCCCAGCAAACAGATCAGCAGAATGCTCAATAAAACCAAATTCGTAAACAGCGTCAGCGTTTCGATATTAAAACCAAATTCGGGTTCATAACTCGCACTCAGGCTCCGCCAGCGATAGATTAACAACCCCAAAGAAGTGAGTGTCAACACAGCGGCGTAAATCAGCAGGGGCAGCCCAATTTCGCTGCCTGAAAAGGTATGCACAGAAGAAAGCACGCCAGAGCGGGTAATAAAGGCGCCAAAGATCACCAAAATAAAGGTGACAATCACCAGCACAAGGTTCCAGCGCTTAAAAGCATCCCGCCGCTCCTGGAGGATTTGGGTGTGCAGCAGCGCTGTAGCGCTCAGCCAGGGCAACAAAGCCGCCACCTCAACAGGGTCCCAACCCCAATAGCCCCCCCAACCCAGGATGTCATAAGCCCAGCGCATCCCCAGCACCAAACCCAGAGAGAGGAATACCCAGGTCATCAAGATCCACGGACGGGCGATTTCAAGCCAGCGCTGAGCGTGCCTTCCGGTTGCCAAGGAGCCAATCGCCAGCGCAAAGGGGATGATGAAGCCAATAAACCCTAAATAAAGCGCCGGTGGATGCCAGATCATCCCGGGGTGTCGCAACAAAGGGTTCAGCCCCTGGCCATCTGCAGGGACAAGTAACTGAGCTCCTGAAGGCGGTAATAAAGACAGCAGACGGCTGCCATCGGGTAAAAGCCAAAAGCGCTCGAAGGGCATCTCGAAAAACACGTTGATCATCAAAAAGAAACTCAGTGTAAAAAATACCAGCAGCAGCGACCAGGGCAGCAGATCGGCTTCCGTGCGCCATTTCCTGAGGGCAAAGAAAAGCGAAAACCCGGCCACCAGCCAGGACCAGAACAATAAAGAGCCGCCTTGCCCGCCCCACAACGCTGTTAATCGCAAATAGAGGGGCATTTCACGGCTGGTTACACTGTAGACGTAACTCAACTCAAAATGTTGCCCCGCCAGCATCAACAGCAGTCCAACCAGGCTTATGCTCACCAGGGGAAAAATCAACAGCAGCGCGATCCGGGCCGATTTGATCCAGACAGGCGCTTTTAACATCAATGCAAAAAAGGCTGCGACCAACCCGTACACTGCCAGCAAGAAGGCTAACGCAAGCGTCAGAAAACCTGTTACAGCGACCATATTTTATTGGCCCACCTGATCAGGGAGCGCTTCTTCGTATTTACTAGGACATTTTAACAAAAGTTCTTCCGCAATGAATTCCCCTGCATCATTAAGTCGACCGGTGAGGATCGCCTGTGCCTCATCCCTGAGCATGTCCGGCGGTGATCCCCGGTAAAAGACGGCCAGGTGGGGGTTGTTCGGGTCATTAACCGCCTGATGCAAAACTTCGTTCAAACCGCCAGCCCCTTTGATCAGGTTTTTATCGGCAGGGATGTGCGCAATCAAAAATCTTACCTCACCTGCCGACGCGTCATAAGCGATGCTGTCCCCGATCACGGCGCCAGAAACCCGCAAACTCTGTCCCTGCAGGTCGTTCTCAGCATCGAGAACTTCCTGCACCGTCATAAAAAACTCGCTGGTTGCTTTTGTGGCACTGATCACCATGAAGAGCACCGCTGTCAGGAATAAACCTCCGCCGACAATAAATTTAATGCGATTACGTTTCGATCCAGTCGAACCGATTTTTTTCATGCTTGTCATCCTGTATTCTTTCAACCGCTAAATTCAATGCCCTTATTATATCGGATAGGATCCTGGTTGACACATACACGTTAAAATTCTGTCCGGTTGAATCGGGGGCTTGACAATCATTGATTTATCCCAGGAATGCTGTCCTATGGTATTATTGAAAATAATCAAAAAGACGCTATGGAGGCAGGTCAATGTATATTGCGATTGAGGGCGTGATTGGCGTTGGGAAAACCACCCTGGCACGCCTTTTACAGCCCCTTTTTGAGGCCAATCTGCTTCTCGAGATCTTTGAAGAGAACCCCTTCCTCAGCGACTTTTATGGCGATCGAGCACGGTATGCTTTCCAGACGCAGATCTTCTTTCTTCTCAGCCGTTATCATCAACAACGCAAAGGCGTCCGTAAAGCCTTAGACAGTAATCCCTGGCT
>LSQX01374657.1_pt1 | contig 42659 bp, 29 predicted proteins | sample 654561 | NCBI WGS metagenome assembly LSQX01 (sample SAMN04489861, study PRJNA283612) | anaerobic digester metagenome | isolation source: 4 biogas reactors fed with cattle manure at either 37C or 55C with and... | place: Denmark: Kongens Lyngby | collected 2014 | reverse complement strand
GTCTTACCACGCTCAAAAATAGCTTCGTATTTGGAATTTACTCAAGATATTAGTAAAAAACTTAATTTAAGAATGCCTTATTTTGGTCACGTAGGTGATGGAAATTTACATATTTATTTTTGTCGAGATGATTTAAAAGAAGATGTTTGGCAACAAAAATTAAAAGAAGCCTTTGATGTTATGTACGATAGAGCATTTGCCAATGGCGGTCTTGTTTCAGGAGAACATGGAATCGGTTATGCAAAAAAAGCATATTTAGAAAAACAAATCGGCGCAACCCAAATCAAACTTATGCGCGAGATTAAAAAAATATTTGACCCTAACAATATTTTAAATCCAGATAAGATTGTCTAGCGGATAGACAAAACTAAAAAAGAAGATACTAATAATGAAAATGATACTATAAAAGTGTCAATTTATAAGATTAGTTTCTTTTTTTATCTGAAGGTGTTATAAGATAAAATAAATAAAAAATTTTCAAAAATAGAACTGAATAAATTTCTAAATAGACTTTGAATATTTCAAAGATTTTTTAAGTCTTAAAGTTAGGATAGATTGTCTGAATTTATTTTTTGTAAGTTAAAACTTACACCATAATTAGACCTTTGAATAATTAAATACTTCATTATTGTATGAATATTTAGATGTAACGTGTTATAATTGGAGTGGAAACGTTTTAGGGGTGAGAGTATGAGCGTTCTACTTAGCATGTTAAAAAATAAAGAGAGTCTAAGCACATCAGAACGTGCTGTTTTAGACTATTTAATTGAAAACAAAGATGAAGTAATCGATTTGGGAGTGGAAAAAATTGCAGAAGCAGCTTATACCTCTCCAGCATCGGTTGTTAGGATGTGTCAAAAACTGGGCTATAAAGGATTTAAAGATTTTAAAATAGATTTTATTTTATCAAATGCCAATGTAACTATTGCTGAAAGTGATTATCAACACGATATTATTTTGACAAAAAAATATCAAGACGGTAAAACAGCAATCAAAAACAATATTAGGATTTTAGAAGAAACATTAAAAATATTTGATGAAAAAAGTGTTGAAGATGCCGCTAAAATTATTATGGGTGCGAGAAAAATTCTAATCTATGGTAAAGGTTCATCATATTTGGTTTGTCGAGATTTAGAGATGAAGCTCAGAAGAATTAATAAATTAGCCATTGCGCAAGGGGAGTCTCATGACCAGTTAATCGATGCTTCATTCCTAAATGAAGAAGATGTGGCAATATTTATTTCCAATTCTGGGAAGACAAAAGAAATAATTAATTCAGCATTATTGGCTAAAGACAATAAAGCTAAAATAGTAAGTATTACTAAGTTTGGTACTTCAACATTGGCGAATTTATCAGACATTGTATTATATACCTCATCAATTGAAGGAGAATTTAGATCGGCAGCGATGAGTTCAAGAATTTCACAACTATCAATGGTTGATGCGCTTTATACTCATTGTGCATATGTCGATATTGACCGTTCAGTAAAAATGCTTGAAAAAACTTATGAAACATTTAAAAAGACTAAACGTTAAAGGGTGATTGTTTTACCCTTTTTATTTTCCCAATATTGAAAAACTTAATCAAAAACTGGAAAATTCGTTTGTAATGTAAGCGTTACCGTTTATAATAGTATTGGAGAAAAAAATGAAAATAGCAATTGGGATAATGAGCGGCACATCTTTAGATGGTGTAGATGTAGTGGTAGTTAAAATTAAAGGCACATTTACAGATAGCCAAATAGAAGTTATTGACTTTAAAACATTTCCAATCAATCGAGAAATGAAAGCTAGAATAAAAGCTCAATTTTTGCCTGCAACAAGTGATATAAAATCATTGACAAGTCTTAATTTTGAAATCTCACAACTCTATGCAAAATATGTTAAAACGATTTTAAGAGCTAACAATATTGAAGCTAATGATGTTAGTTTCGTTGCTTCACATGGACAAACGATTTATCATATTCCAGTAAAAACAACAACTGAAGTGGCCTCAACGCTACAACTTGGTGATGGTTCTGTTCTCGCTAATATTTTAAAAATCAATACAATTTCAAATTTCCGCACAGCAGACATTGCATTAGGTGGTCAAGGAGCGCCACTTGTCCCCTATGCTGATTTTTGCTTGTTTAAAAGTGATAAGACTAATCGGATAATGTTAAATATCGGTGGAATTAGTAATATTACTTATTTAAAAAAAGGCGCAAAGTTGGATGATGTAATTGCTTTTGACACTGGCCCAGGAAATATGATAATTAATTATTTTGTAGAAAAACTTTATCAAATACCTTATGATAATCAAGGTTTGATTGCAAGAAGTGGTAAAATCGTAGAGCCGTTGTTAAAAGAATTATTAGCTGATTCTTATTTACAACAACTACCACCTAAAACAACCGGTAGGGAACGTTATGGTGATTTCTATGCTGAACAATTATTAAATAAATACCAAAATTGTCCAAAAGAAGATTTAGTTGCGACAGTTACGCATTTTACAGCTGAAGCCATCAAAACTGGCTGTAAGCTGGTTGCATCAGACTTAACCGATTTTGAACTTATTGCTTCAGGTGGCGGCGCACACAATCTGTACTTGTTAGAAATAATTCAAAAGTTAATGCCAGAATTAAAAGTTTTAACAACAGCAGACTTTAAGATGGATGTTGATGCTAAAGAAGCGATTGCCTTTACAATTTTAGGAAATGAAACTTTGCGAGGGAAACCGAGTAATGTTAAAAGCGCTACAGGTGCAAGAGAACCAGTAATTTTGGGTCAAATTTCATTTGTTAAATAAAAATGATAAAAACATCATAATAAGCTATTAATAAGAGTCAGATAACATATAAACAGGAGGGAAATAAATGTTATTATACAAATTTAAAGAGCCAACCGTTCCAGTTAAATATTTAGAAACAGATAAACAGGTGCGAATACCTTTACAATATAATCAAAAGCCAGTGCGAGCACTTTGGGTTTCTAATGTTGTTAATATTGATTTACCTACAACTGAAGACTTAAAGCAGTATCAAGAAAAATTAAAGGAAATAATTCAAATCGTAAAAGATTACAATTTAAATACTATTTATTTTCAAGTGCGAACTAACAATGATGCTTTTTATCACTCAAAGCTAAATCCAACTAGTAGATATTTTGTTGGTAAGGAAGGTAATCCGCTAAAGTTTGATGCCTTAAAATGGATTATCAAAGAGGCACATAAAAATAAAATTGAACTCCATGCTTGGTGTAATCCCTATCGAGTTTCCCAAAGTGGAAAAATACCTAAAGCAGAATGGTTAGCTAGTTGTAGTGACTTAAATTTAGCTAAAAGAAGGCCAGATTTAATCGTTTTGGATACTGAAGGACAAATAATTTTAAATCCTGCCAAAGAGGAAGTAAAAAACCACATTATTGATTCAATGATTGAAATTATTGAAAACTATGATGTTGATGGGATTCATTTTGATGATTATTTTTATCCTTATCGCCCATTAGCTGAAAAATATAATGATTTGGCCTGTTATGAAGCGAGAAAAGATAAAAGTTTAAGTTTAGAAGAATTTCGCGAGCAGCAAGTTGATGATGTGATAAAAGGGGTTTATGACGCTGTTAAAAAAATTAACAACAATTTAAAGTTTGGAGTTAGTCCTTTTGGAATTTGGAAGACTAAAGCTAGTGATCCGAAAGGTTCTAACAACCCTTCAGGGGTTTATGAGTCAGGAATTGGCCAGCACGCGAATTCTTATCGTTGGGTTAAAGAGGGTTTTGTTGATTATATAGTCCCTCAACTTTATTGGGAGTTTGCTAATCGACTAGCGCCATTTGCCGATATGACTAAGTGGTGGGTTGAGCTTTGTAAGGGGACTAATGTAGAACTTTATATCGGGCATGCAGCTTACCGCCTTGGAAGAGAAGGTGAGTTTGAAAATCCGCTAGAAATTGTTAATCAATTAAAATACGCGAATCAATATGATGAAGTTAAAGGCAATGTGTTTTTCACTTATAATACATTTATTTCTAAAGGAAACTCAGAAGCCGGAATGCAACAATTAAAAAAATTATTAAGGAGAGAATAATTGATGAAAATTATTAAAAAAATATTAATATTAATCTTTAGTTTAACATTAGTTGTCGGACTTAGATCAAATGCGACTTTTGCTGCTGAGGAGGTAGAAGTTCCAACCATTACTTTAAGTGGCGAAAAGAGAGGTGATGTTTATACTTCGAATGTCATTATAACTTTGTCGACAAATGATGAGACGTTAACTATTCAATATAAACTTTTTAGCGGTAATATGCCACGAGATTGGAGTACTTATGATAATCCAGTTACGCTTACAGTAAAGGGTGAATATAGAATTATTGTTAGAAGCGTTAATCCTGCAAACAAGCGAAGTGAGGAAAAGATTCAGGATTTAACAATTGAGAAAAAAACTGATGAATCATATCCTAATGTTATTAGAGATGGAACGATAGTTAATCACATCGAGACAAATACACCGATTGTATTACCTGAATATGTTGAAAAAGAGGAAATGCGCGGAGTTTGGGTCGCTACAGTTAGTTATATTGATGTTAAAATCTATGAGTCAGATGCCCAATATAAAAGGCAACTACTCAACATTCTTGATAATGTTCAGGCTCATAATATGAATGCGATATTTTTCCAAGTAAGGCCGATGAATGATGCTTTTTATGAATCTAGTTATGCCCCATATTCAAGATATATTAGAGGAACTGAAGGACAGGGCTTAGATTGGGATATTTTAGAATTTATGGTAACTGAAGCTCACGAAAGAGGAATTGAATTGCATGCTTGGCTTAACCCTTACCGGGTTTCTAATACAAAAGGGGTTGACAAAGCGGTTCAATTGGCATTGTTAGATGATAAGAACTTCGCCAAGAAAAACCCTAATTTAGTTATTGAAGATAATGAAGGAGCTTTAATTTTAAATCCAGGTGAACCGCGAGTAAGAGCTTATTTAAAGAGTGTTATTGGCGAGTTAATGAATAATTATGATATTGATGGGATTCATTTTGATGATTATTTTTATAGTTACGGTGGAACTGCCAATAGTCAAGACCAGTCAGCTTTTGATAAATATAATCCAGATAATTTGTCGCGTGATGATTGGCGTCGGAATAATGTCGATTTAATGGTAAAAGATGTTTTTCAGTATATTGAAAATCACAATCAAAATAAAAACGATTCGATTAAGTTTGGAATCAGCCCCTTTGGAATTTGGGCGAACAAACAAACAAACCCACTAGGCTCACCTACACGCGGTGGTCAGTCATACTATCAGCCGCAATATGCAGATTCAAGAAAATGGGTCCTAGAAGGTTGGTTGCACTATATAATGCCACAAGTTTATTGGGGTTTTAATCGCGATGTTGCCCCATTTGCTGATATTGTTGATTGGTGGGCTGATATCGCCGAACAAGGCGGAGTAGATTTAATTATTGGTCATGGGTTTTACCGCATCTTAGAGAGTAACACTGATTGGCAAGATACTGCTGAATTGGTTGAACAAGTCCGTTATGCGACTACTCATCCAGTAGTAAAAGGTAGTGTTTTCTTTAGCTATCGAACAATGACAAATCCAAGTGTTAAGGTCGAGAGTTCATTGGAGCGATTAAACGATAGCTATTGGACAAGGCCGGTTGCACCACCTTGGGAGACCAAAGCTGTTAGACCTGAAAACATGACTGAAATATTACTAAAAGAAGAGCTTTTTACTTTAATTGAACAAACAAAAGTTAGTCGTAATGAAGTTTTGGTAGCTGAAGATTATGAAAACCTTTTGTTCGACAAACAGTATGTTTATTTAGCTGATTTAACAAGGCTTGATAATTATTTGGTTAACTTAGAGGAACTTTTATCAGGAATTGTTTATGAAGATGTTTTAATAACAGAAAAAAATAATTTACTTTTAGAAATCCAAATTTTCCAAATGGCTATTTTCTCTGGTGATTATGAACCGGATAGCCCCGAGAAACAACAATTAAAAGCTAATTTAGCAGCTGAATTAGACCGAATTATCTTATATCGAAATAGTGTTGCCGATGCAGAAAATAAACTAGCTACTGAACTGGAAAGCGGCAAATATTTTGCGAGCCTACATTTATTAACTGCGCTTGACCAAGCAATGGATATGGCTCAAGACTTATTAGATAGTGAATATGTATTATCGGTTGATTTAACAGCTCAACTCGCTGAGCTATTATTAAAAGAAACAGAGCTTCAACAAGGGGCACTTTTAGGAGAATTTACTCTTGAACAACTCAAAGTTAGGCTTACAGATAAGTTGAGTGTAGCTGAAGACTTATTAAAAAACACTCAAGATAGCAAAGGACAAGAAGCAATCAAACTTCCAAAAGGGAAGAAGTATGCGCCTAAAAAAGAACTCGATGATTTAGCTTTAGCTGTTAATGATGCTAAAGAACTATTAAAGGAAGATAGTAATTTTGCTGAGCTTTCAACTGCTTTAAATTTAATTGAAGAAAAAGAGATGAATCTTTTAAATGAAACAATAATTGGTTCTAAAAAAGGAAGTTCTACAGCTAAGATTGTGACAATAGTGATATCTTCTATTGTTGGTAGTGCTGCTTTAGCGGCAGGAGTTGGAGGAGTGTTATTGCTCTTTAAAAAGAAATGAAAACACAAATAATAGAATTATTAAAAGAGGGAGTTTCTAACAAGGCTTTCCCAGGCGGACAATTTTGTATCGTCGAAAAAAACAAAATAGTATGTGGTCATGTTGGCTATAAGTCATATGATCCGCTTATTGAATGTGATGGCACTGAAATTTATGATGTCGCATCTTTAACTAAAGTGATTTCAACTACAACTTTAGTTTTCCATTTAATCGAAAAAGGCAAACTCTCACTCGCTACAAAAGTTAGTGATATTTTGCCGGACTTTAAACATCAAGAGATTACTATTTCAGATCTTTTAATTCATAGCTCGGGGATTCCTGCAGATATTAAAAGAGCTTATACTTTAAAGACGAAAGAAGATGTTTTAAAAGCGGCTTATAGTGCAGAAATAGTTTACGAAAAAGGGAGTAAAGTTATTTACTCTGATATTGGTTATATCTTGTTAGGTTTAATTGTAGAAAAACTATTTGGAACGCCAATAAACCAGGTAGCTGATCGAGTTATCTTTGCTAAATTAGGGATGAACGATACAAGTTATCGGCCAAATAAAAACCGGACTGCTCCGACAGAACTGCGAGAAGATGAAGTTTATCATGGCTATTTGAAAGGTTTAGTTCATGATGAAAAATCTTTTGCGATGCAGGGACTTTCTGGTCATGCTGGACTTTTTTCAACAGCAAAAGATATCGCTAAGTTCATTCAAAGTATTTTAAAGGAAGATTTTGTCTTATCAAAAACGACTTTAAATGAATTATTTATTTCAAGAATTGTTGCTGAAGGTCGGTATGGTCTTACTAATCGCAGTTATGGCTGGGATAAGCCTGTTGCTGATTATGACCAAATAATAACTCATACAGGTTTTACAGGTTGTAATATGTGGATTGATCGCAACTTAAAATTTGGCTATGTTCTTTTAACCAATGCAGTGCATCCCAAAAGAGAACTCAATAAAATATTCCCATATCAGGTAAAAATTAGAGAACTTTTAACAAAATATTATAGTGAGGTGAAACTATAGATGAAAAGATTATTTAGTTTGTTTTTTCTTGTTGTCATAAGTTTATTTCTTGCTGGCTGTGAGCAGACAAATCAAGGCTTAAAAGACAACAAAACAGTTATTAGTGTTGGTGAAACCTATACTATTGAACTTATCGGTTTAACTTATGATGAAGTTACCTTTGAAATTGAAGATTTAACTATTGCGACAGTTAGTGATGATGGCATAATTCAAGCAATTGGTCCAGGAAAGACAATTGTTGAGGTTAAAAAGGGCTCAAAGGGATGGTTGTTTTCATTAGAAGTTGAAGGTGTGCCGATTTCAATTACTTTGGAGACAGAGAGCTTAACACTTAAAAAAGAGGGTAGCCAAACTATTGAAGTAACTACGACTGATCCTCAGGGCTTAATTTTTGAATCATTAGATGAAAGTATTGCAACAGTAGATTTGGTTGGTTTAGTTACAGCAATTAAGGAAGGCGAAACAAATATAGTAATTAAATCAAAAACTGATGAAAATCTAGTTTATAATGTTACGGTTACAGTTGTTGAAAATGTAGTTATTGAAACTAAAGATGAAATTGCGATTCAAAAAGGTGAAACCCAACAATTAGTTTATACTACTAACGATTTTTTAGGATTAAGGTTTAACTCGAGCGATAATGAAATAGTCACAGTTGATAATCAAGGTGAAATAAAGGCTCATGGGCTTGGTGTTGCTAATATCACCTTAACTTCAATGATTGATAGTCAAGTTAAAAAAACAATTGCTGTTTATGTCGGTGATGAAACTGATTTTGAATTTAATCAAGCGATTGAACTGACAAATAAACTTAAAAATTATACTTTAAAAATGCAAGTCAATGAAGTTGCTGAAACTGATATTCATGAATACAATATAGTAATTGCTTTTGATAATTATAAAACTCAGTTTTTAGCTGGTCATATTGAAGAGTATTTCGTTTTTGAAAGTGGAATTCAATACCGTTATTACAAAACCGAACAAGGTTTCGTTAAAGAAGAAGTTGCAGACGAGCTTTTAGCAGGATTCATTTTAACTGAAGGTTTTAGTTTCCAGCAATTTACTTTTGATGAAGAAAATGAAAAACATCTTTTAAAACTCAATTATAATAATCTTCTTCAACCATTTGCTGATCTATTTAATGATGATGCGATGGTAATTAATTTTAGTTTAACAATTGCAAATAATTTAATTGAAACAATCAATTTTGAAATTGTAATTGATGAAGTTAGATATCCAGTTTTAGTTGAATATATTGATATCGATTCTACTGTAGTGGAGGTTCCTAACGATGCTTAAACGATTGACAAAACGATTCATCTTCTTGTTTATTGTTGTTGTGGCGTTGTTTTTACCGACTAAGATCTCTAGTCAGGCAGCTTTTAAAATAATTGCTACATCAACAGAAACGAAGTTTGTCCGCGGAGTTAGACATACCGTTATTAAAGGAGAAATCGAATATAATGGTGTTCGCTCACCTCAAATTATTAATTATACGGGAGCTAACGTTAAAGTTAATAAAAATGTTAAAGTTGTTGTCGGTGACTCTTATCAAGAACACGGTTTAGGGCGAGACAATCTCAGGGGTCAAATTTATAGTACCAATTTACGCTACGGTGGTGCAATAAAGATTATTTCAGGAGTCAATGGGGATTTCTTTCACATTAATACTACTGGAACTTCGGTAACGGCTCACGTTAGAGATTATGAAGTTATATTTCCGGGAACTACTTATGCGAGAACTTTAGTTGGCTTTAAACCTAATGGCGATGTAGTTCATGGAAAACCAATATTTACTGGTTATGAAGTTTTAGTCTATGATGAAGATGGCGCCTTAAAACTAAAACAGATTAAAGTGCCGGCTTTTAACCGGGCACCACGAAATGAGAATGAAGTTATCGCTTATTTTAACGAATATAAAAAGGATGTAACTAGTAGTGGTAAAAAAATGGTTTTTACCGGAATTGATGTGAAAAGTGATGGTTCTGGAAGCCGCTATTTTGCCAAAGGGAAACTTGATTTCATTACGACAGGCGATGCTGCAATCCCAAATAATGGTTTTGTTTTAGTGGGAGAAAGTATCTTTGAAGAAGGTTTAATTACAGAGACTGATACAGTAGTTATTCAAAATGTTTTAGGTGGAGAATTTGCCGATATTCGCTATGCAATGGGTGGCTATGATTATTTAGTTATTGATGGTGAACCGCAGACAAGTTTCTTTACTGATGAAGCATTTTATCGAACAAGAGCTCCTAGAACTGCTATTGGTGTTAAAAACGATGGCACGATATTTTTTGTTGTAGTTGATGGCAGACAAAAACCACTTGGAATGGAAGGCGTAAGCTTAATGGAACTTGGAGAGATAATGGCTTATTTTGGCGCAGATGTTGCGGTAAATGTTGATGGAGGAGGTTCATCAACTATCGCTCTTTATAATGAAGAAACCGATAATTATGATATTCTTAATTCTCCCTCAGATGGTAATTTACGTTCAAATGCGAATGGGATGTTCTTTGTTGTTGGCGAATTAGAAGAGCCATTACCGCCAGTTGCGTTTCCTGATCTTAGACCGGTTTTAAGTATGCCAGAAAATATCTATTTTACTGCTGAAGGAAATCTTGTTTTTGAGCCTGTTGAAAATGCGTTATATTACCAAATATTAATTGATGGCAAGAAAAAGATTACTAGTGAATTGCCTAATGTGGCTCTAGATTTAGATTTAGGTGAATATGAAGTCCAAGTGAAAGCTTTCGGCAATCATGAAGAGTTTAGGCAATCGGCTTATACTTCAGCAATAAATATTTCTTTTTATTCAAGTGGAATGCTGAAATTAATTGAAGGAATGAAACAGTACGGAAAAAATGCGAATAAACAATTAACTGAAAACTAGAAACAATTTTTTAGATTTTATTAAGTTAGTGTCGAAGTTAAAAGAGGTGTTTAAGATGCTTAAAAGAGCGATAAAACGAATAATTTTCTTGGGAATTGTTGGAACGCTTTTTATTATTCCAACTAATGTATATAGTAGGGCGGTGTTTAAAATTAATGCGACATCTACAGAAACCAAATTTATCCGAGGAGTTAGGCATACAAAAATAATTGGCGAAATTGAATATAACGGTGTTCGTTCTCCGAATATTATTAATTACACAGGTGCCAACCTCAAGGTTAACAAAAATGTTAGAGTTATTGTCGGCGACAACAATCAAAATCATGGTTTAGAACGCGGAAATCTAAGAGGCCAAATTTATAACACTAATTTACGTTATAGTGGAGCAGTTCAAATTATTTCAGGAATTAATGGTGATTTTTTTCACATTGGTTCTACTGGAACATCAGTAATGGCTCACGTTAGAGACTATGAGGTTGTTTTTCCGGGAACTACTCATGCTAGAACATTAATTGGTTTTAAGTCTAATGGCGAGGTAGTTCATGGAAAACCGACATTTACTGGTTATGAAGTTTTAGTCTACGATGAAGATGGTGCCTTAAAACTAAACCAAATAAAAGTATCGGCTTTTAACCGGGCACCACGTAATGAAAATGAGGTTATTGCATATTTTGGCGAATATAAAAAGGATGTAACTAGTGGTGGTAAAAAAATGGTTTTCAGCGGAATTGATGTAAAAAGTGATGGTTCAGGAAGCCGCTATTTTGCTAAAGGGAAACTTGATTTTATTACGACAGGTGATGCTGCAATCCCAAATAATGGTTTTGTTTTAGTGGGAGAAAGTATCTTTGAAGAAGGTTTAATTACAGAGACAGATACAGTAGTTATTCAAAATGTTTTAGGTGGAGAATTCGCCGATGTTAGATTTGCTGTTGGGGGCTTCGATTATGTCGTAGTAGATGGAGAGCCTCAAACAACCTTTTTAAGCGAACCATCTTATCATCGTACTAAAAAACCTTGTTCATCAATTGGAATAAAAAAAGATGGAACAGTTTTCTTTGTAACAGTTGATGGCCGCCAAAAACCTTTAGGGATGGAAGGTGTTAATCTTTCTGAACTTGGTGAAATAATGGCTTATTTCGGGGCTGATTATGCAATAAACATTGATGGAGGTGGCTCATCGACAATGGCCATCTTTAATGAACAGACTGAAGAATATGATATTGTAAATAGCCCTTCAGATGGCAGTTTAAGAGAAAATGCTAATGCGATATTTTTAGCGGTTGGCGAGTTAGAAGAACCGTTGCCGCCAGTTGCATTTCCTGATCTTAGACCAGTTTTAAGTATCCCTGAAAATATCTTTTTTACAGATGAAGGAAATCTCGTTTTTGAATCGGTAGAAAATGCCGAATACTACCAAGTGTTAATTGATGGAAAACAAAAAATTACGACAAAAACACCTAGCCTATTTTTAGATTTAGATTTAGGTGAATATGAAATTCAAATAAAAGCTTTTGGTAATCACGAAGAGTTTAAGCAATCAGCTTACACTCCGACAATGAGAGTATCTTTTTACTCAAACGGAATGCTTAAATTAATTGAGGGGATGAAAAATTATGGCCAAAAAGCGAATCAACAAAAAGCAGAAGGAGAATAGAAGATGAAAAGAAAATTAAGACTAATTGTTCTTTTTACGATGGCGCTTTTCTTAGTTGGCTGTAACGATAAGGAAAAGGCAACTATCGAACTTGCGACAACAGAGCTAACAGTTGAAGTTGGTGCTAAAGAGCAAATTGAGTATACAGTAGCTGATGCTGAAAAAGTCATTTTTACGACATTAAATGAAGAAGTTTTAACAGTTAGCGGGACTGGTCTTGTTGAAGGCTTGGCAGTGGGGACTGCTGTCGTTGAATTACATTTAGAGAGCAATCCTAAAGTTAAAAAAACACTAACAGTGAACGTTGTTGAACCTGAAGTTGTTATTACGATTGAAGCTGAAGCGACGCTTGAGTTATATGTCGGTCAAACTGTTAAACTGCAATATCAAACAAACGATCTTGAGGGGTTAACTTTTGAAATTGAAGATGAAACTCTAATTTCTATTGATCAAGAAGGCAATGTTTTTGGTTTGAAGGCGGGAACTACATTGATTACGCTAAAATCCAAAACTGATCCCCTTGTTTTTCAATACATAGAAGTAATATTAGAAGCTGCTTTTATCGTTGATGTTGAAGAACCGTTAGTTTTAATTAAAGGCGAAGAGTTTTTACTTGAAATTGAGGCTAACATTAGAGGTGGAGTCTTATTTGAGGTTTTAGATGAGAGTGTTTTAACAATTGATTCTAATGGGAAAATTACACCACTTCTTGATGGCCAAACAACAGTCAAAGTGATTGCGAAAAATGATGAAAACATTGTTAAAGAATTAATTGTTAAAGTTGTCTCGCTTTTAGTGGAGGAGAATCAACTAATAATTGAAGTAAATGAAGAGTTTCCGCTTTCAATTAGAACTAATGAAGAGTTTGGTTTTCAAATTGCTGATGAAAATATTTTAGAAGTAGATGAGGAGGGTATAATTAGAGGACTTTCTCCAGGTCAAAGTGAACTAGTTGTCTTTTTAAAAGATTTCCCTGAAATAAGAGAAAATGTTAATGTTAAAGTAATTCCAGAAATCCAAATAACAGTTCCCGAAAAAATTGTCTTAAATTTAGGCGAAACATTTAAATTAGTTTATGATTCAACAGTTCCAGTTATTATTTCTTCACCAAATGCCTTAGTTGTAGCTGTTAAAGCAGAAGATAGTCTTGAAGCTAATGCTTTGGGAAGTCTGAACGTTCGGGTTGCGGCAAAAGAAAAACCTGATGTTTATCAGGAAATTGAAGTAATTGTAGTTGAATTGACTACAACAGAGGGAGCAATTACAATTGAAAAAAATGAAATCTATGAACTTGAAATAGTGAGTAGTGAAGATTTTGTTTATCAAATTGAAGATCAAACAATTATAGATTTTTCAATGCCAAATAAACTTACCGGTTTAAAAATTGGCAAAACAGAATTAACAATTACGTTAGAAAATTACCCTGAAATAAAACTAACATTAGAAATAACAGTAATGGTTGAAATAGAAATGACAGTTGAGTCCGAAATTAGACTAGAAGTAACTGAAGAAGAAGCGATTGATTATGAATCTAATGTTGATGTTATTTTTACATCTGATGATTCAACAATAGCGGAAGTCGATAGCGAGGGAGTCATTAAAGCTAAAAAAAGTGGAGTTGTAAATATTAGAATTGCTGCGGTTGAAAAGCCAAGTTTTTACAAAGAAGTTCGAGTAGTTGTTGTTGGTGAGCCAACTAGTATAACAATTGTTGCTCCAAAAGGAATGATAGTCCACCAAACTGCCGAACTTTCGGTAACGGCAAGACCAGCTTACGGCAGTGTCGAAGCGACTTATCAATCGCTTAATGAGAGTATTGTAACAGTGACAGAAGATGGAACAATAACTGCTCATCAAGTGGGAACAGCGACAATTAAAGCAACCTCTAAACGCAAACCTTCAGTAACCGCAACAACAACAATAAATGTAACTCGCGAGATGGTTGTAGTTCAAGGCGCTCAAGAAGGTGATATAGTTACTTACAACGAAATTGAATATATTTATGGTCTCACCCTTTTTGGCAACATTGAAGATGCCATTGATGAAGCAGTGAAAGATAGTAAAATAATTTTACTTGAGGGAACATATAATGAATTAATCATCCTTGAAAAACCGCTTATTATTGCTGGTGACGGTAAGGCTAAGTTAGCTGCAGGAATTGAGTTAAAATCTGATGGTATTGTTGTTGATGGGCTTGTCTTTGTTGATGATGCGAAGATTTATAATTCTGTTCCGTTAGAAGATGTACAAATAATAAATAATGTTACAACAAGTAAAACCTTAACCGATTCATTTATTAAGCTTGAAGGCGTTAATAAGCTTTTAATAAAAGGAAATAATATTAATCTTGAAAATCAAAAAGCAATCGAAATTATTGACTTTACAGAAGGCAATATTATTGTAAATGGTAATACTATAAAAGGTGCTACAACAGCGGTTTATGTCAGAGCTAATACCGAATATGATAAAGAAACAATTTTTGAAGTTGTTTGGAATAAAATCAGCGATGTTGAAGTTGCTTTTGATATTGATTTAGAATATGGTGCATGGTCAAGGACAATTCGCTCAATTGTTAGATTCAATGAAGTTGATAATTATCAAACAGGTGTAATTGCCTCAGCTAATCATAAAGTTGATTATAACTTAAACTACTGGGGAGAAGAAGGGCCTGATACTGATAACTTTGTCAATCTAACCTATTTTGATTTGGATGGGTATTATGAAGATCCCGAGGAAATAGTGAGTGAGGAAAATTATAATCCAATTAACCCAGTTAAAGTTTATATTATCAACGCAGTCCCAGAAATATTTCTTGATGAAACACTTGTTTTAGAAGGTTTTGTTTTACCAAAAGAACTTGGGATGGATTCCGTTAATTGGATAACTTCCGATCATTTGGGTTTAGCAATTAAAGATGGTGTTGTTACTCCTCTTAGAACGGGCGAATACACAATTACCTTACGAGCTAAAAGAGATTTGAAAATAGTTGATTCAGTTAATATTACTGTAACTTCACTTCCAGGAATTGAACTCAAACCAGCAAAGACTAGCAATAATAATTTAGTCGGTGATACTTTTATGATTGAAGCGCTTGTCTTTCCAATTTCAATTCAAGATGAAGCGGTAAAATTTGAATCAAGCGATGAAACAATTGCCACAATCGATGAGACAGGTAAAGTAACAACTTTAAGTCCAGGAGTAGTTACGATTAGAGCTTATTTACTTAAAGATAATGAAGTTGAACAGGAGTTTACATTTGAGGTTTTTGAATCACTTGATTCTAATGATATTTTTGATTTCATTATTAGTTCTACGCTAACTTATACCGAACTCTTGGAATGGACCGTTTATGGCGAAGGATTTCAATATAAAGCTAGTTTTTATGAAAGTGTTTCAAAATTATTATTCCAAGATCTTGATATCAATCGAACAAAAATGATTCCAGAAATATTTTATAATGTTAGACCCGGAATAAAAAGACCAAGTCCAGTTGGTATTCCGGCATACAATACAGATAATGTTCAGTATGTTGTAGTTCATGAGACAGGAAATGCTAACGCGGGCGCGGGCGCCCTAGCGCATGCAAATTATTTAATGAATCAGTATTTGAATCAAGATTCTAGAATTGCATCCTGGCATTTTACTGTTGATGATAAAGAAATCTATCAACATATCCCACTCGATGAGGTAGCTTGGCATGCTGGTGATGGTTCCCGGGTTGCAGGTACAACTTGGGATAAAGGAATTGGCGGCGGCAATATGAATGGAATTGGAATTGAGACCAGTGTCGCTTACGGTGATGATATTTACAAAGTGTGGCAACGAGTAGCTAAAATTGCGGCAAGCCTCTCAAAAGATTTTAATTTGCCAGCTAATCAACCGCGAGAAAATGTGAAATTCCACAATGATTTTAGCGGTAAGATTTGTCCACAGTCGATGATTAAAGGTGGCTATGTTGATTACTTTTATGAATTGGTCGAATATGCTTATCGGCTCGAATATGAATTTCCAAGAGCAAGAATTACTTTAACTTCAAATGATCCTGAATATATTGACAATAGTGGTCGCGTCATTAAACAACCACAAAAAGCATTTACTGCGAGTTATGATTTAAGTGTTTCCTTTGCCGGAACTACTTACCCGACAAAAACATTTTATGTTTATTTGCCGGGAACAGATAGATAAAGTATAGAAGTGTTATCTTTTATTAAAGCGCGCAAGTAAGAAAGCTGTCTTTTTTGCAAAAATGTGTTTTTAAACAATTAACAAAAAGGCCAAATTTAAAGGCTGTTGAGGAGGTGAACAAAGTAGTTAGTAGTTTAATATAAAGAAATTTAAAACTATTATCTAAAGGTTAAAATATAATTGTTTAGAAAGTTGATTTAACTGTAGTAAAAATAAAGATAAACACATCATAATGCAATAAAAGAAATCTTTTCGATATCTTGACAGCGCTTTCATAATGAGGTAGAATAATACTTGCAAAGACAAAGATTTATCTTTGAAGAAAATAGGAGGAGAATAAATTGAAAAAATTTTTTTCAGCTTTGTTGTTAGGAATGTTCCTAACGCTTGGCATCGGTCTTAGTACTTATGCCGCAGGGGATAATAATCTAATTGATGTTTATCCTTATGATCAAGAAGCATGTTTAACAGGGGTAGGCAGTTGTACACAGACACTTGTCGGCAGCGACCACTGGACGCTGGAGTTCAACGGTTACCGTTATCACTACGTTAGAAGTGCTGTTCGTTATGGCAGCGAATTAGAAGATGAGGGTGGAAAAGGCTATATCGGCGAAGAGGACTTGCCTGGTTTAAGTTGGAATGCCTTTGGTGCAGCTTTAATTAACAATACCGACGAAACCATAATTTTAGAAGCTGGCGAGACAAGAAAAGAGCTAACTTCAGAAATTCATCGAATTTGGGCATATTTTGATGAAACTGGTAAACTTCGGATGGTTGAAGACCAAGTTCACTACTTCCCAGTTGCGAATGTGGCAGCTGAAGGAGAACCTGAGTATTGGCGTTTTCTTGATGAAGAAGATGTTCCTGAAGAGGAGCGTCAAGCGATCCGAATTATGATTGATGACAATGATCCAGATGGCTATGTTGTTGAACCATTAGCATGGATTACATGGCGTCGACTTGAATCAGATCCAGCAGATGAAAGTACATGGTCAGACCTTCTTGACTATAATCCAATTCAAGTTCATGTTCCAGCTGGTTGGACAGCAATTTCTTTAGGAACACATGATCGCGGTGCTTTTGCGCCTGCGCTTGCGTTTACAAAGTCATTGCCACAAGCATTATTAGATGATGTAGCTCCAATGAAGATGTTTTATGAAGAGCAAGCACCAGTATTTGCTGGAATCGCAGCTTTAGATGGCGACGCCTTAAATGAAGGTGTTCAAATTATCGCAGAACCTTATCAAGACTTTGAATTTGATTTAGATGGTGTTACCGCATCTTGGATTAAAATGTTTGATGATAACGACAATGTAATCAAAGAAACGGAAATAATTGATTTTGACATTGATATTTATGATGTAGAAGATACGTTTTTAGAAACGATTAGTTTCGCCTATGATGCTGGAACGAAAAAATATACACCAAATAAGGCAGTTAGTGCTGTTGATTCTCATGAAATTGGAGCGAAATACAAAATTGAATTCTTTGCCGAAACTCCAACAGCAAAAGCGATTAGCACAACCGCTCATGCTGAGATTGTTGTTGGCAAACTTTCGCCGATTATTTCTGGAGTTAAAGGTGACAAATATTATGATGCAGGCTTGCCATTAGAAGTTTTAGCTGGTATTGAGGTTGATGATGGTTATGGAAACGACATTTTTGCAGATTTAGCTGTCGATATTAGACCAAAAAATCTTAACCCTTATAATCCAAAACCAGGAACTTATAAAGTTGATTTAGAAATTGGTGTTGAATATGTATATGAAGCAATTCCGCTTAGAGTTGTCTTTAATGAAGGCGAAGCAACTGAAGAAACTTATCCAATTTTAGATGAGCACATCGATATTGTCTTTAAAACAGTCAATAAACTTCACTTAATTACTGATGACCAATATATGGCAGAAGCAACGCCAGCCTGGGGAAGCGCAGGAATTTTAGTTGGAGCTGACGGCAAAATTAAACTTAAATTTGATTGGAATGCTGGAAAAGTCTATAAACCAGATGGCGATCTAGATATATCAGGAGATGACTTAAAAGACTACGTTCAAGCGATTACTTTTGAAGCAGGGGAAGTCTTCATCTTTGGACATGGTGCAGTAGTTTATGGCGGTAGTAGAGAATATATCGTTGACTTAAATCTAGGCGACACTGTAGATTTCTTAGATCCAGTAGAGGAAATTAAATTTACATTGTACGATCGCGAAACCTTTAATATTGTAATTGAAGATGTTGAAGCACCAAAAATCTATATTGTTAATTCTAACTACAAAGTCAATTCTAAGATGTTTGAAAACGCTGATGAGGCAATTTTAGCGAATGTTATTGCAGTCGATGATTTTGATGCAAGAGATGACATTGATCTTTATGTTTCTGATGATGGTGGACTTGATTTAGCAGTAGCTGGAACATACAATGTTGTGGTAAGTGCTGAAGATAGAGCGGGCAATTACTCTGATGCCGCTTTCCAAGTAACAGTTGAAGAGCCGCTTCTAAGTCAAGAAGAGGTTGATGTAATTGTTGAGGCAGAAGTCGAAGAAGCACTAAACGAAGCTAAAGATTATGCTGATGCAAGAGAACAAGCAGCTAAAGATTATGCTGACGCGAGAGAACAAGCAGCTAAAGATTATGCCGATGCAAGAGAACAAGCAGCTAAAGATTATGCTGATGAAAGAGAACAAGCAGCTAAAGATTATGCTGACGCAAGAGAAGCTGCAGCAAAAGAATACGCTGATGAAAAGCTAGAAGAAGCTAAAGAACACACAGATGAAAAGCCAGATAGATTTGGAATTGGATTAACCATTTCTACAATTGTCGCAATTGTATCTGCAGGAGCGGCACTAGGTGGAGCTTTCTTACTATTTGGTAAAAAAGGATAATAAGTTTTAAAACTTAAAATAAAGTGAAAGTTTCCGATTTCGGAAACTTTCATTTTTCTTAAAACAATTTTTTGAAAATAATTTTACAACTTTGAAAAAAAACAAACAAATAGCTTTTTTTGAGTTGTTATAGTGTATAATGGAAATGAAAGGGGTTTCATTTATATTTATTAATAAATATATTCTTAAAATTACATAGTAATAGAGAGGAGAGGTATTTTAATGAAAAGAATATTTTTATTGGCAATTTTATTAGTTTCTTCAGTCTTACTTTTCGGCTGTGGAGATGATGAAAAAGGGCCAGCTATTTTAAGCGGACCACGAGAAACGACTATTCGTTATAAGAGTGACTTTGATCCTCTTGCAGGTATTAGTGCAAAAGATTCTGTCAAAGGTGATGTCAGTAATAAAATCACTTATGAAGGAACGGTTGACACCGATGTAGAGGGTGAGTATATTATCACTTACACAATCATTGGTAGTGATGGTTCAAAAGATGAATTAGTGCGCAAGGTTATTGTTGAAAACTTTACCTTAAATGGGGTTTCTGACCGCAATGTTGCGCTAGGGGTAGCATCGTTTAATACTAAGTCAGGTGTTTATCTAATGGATCCACAAATTGGGAGAAAAAATGCCTACGTAGAAGCAGAATACGATGCTCACTTTGAGATTACTGGTGAAGTAGATACTAAAACAGAAGGTGTTTATGAAATTGTTTATAAAGCGACTGTTGAAAATGTTACAATTACCCACACCAGAACAATAACTGTTGTTAGTCAACCGATGATTTATGGCGCTAATGATGTTAATGTTGAAATTAACAAAGAATTTAATCCGAAACTTAATGTTACAGCATCTGAATCTATTTTAGATGAAGAAGGTAATCCAACTACAATAACTCGAACCGAGTATCTTGAAGTGACTGGAACAGAAGATTTAGATCTTACTAAGACTGGTGAGTACACTTTAACTTACCGAATTAAAGTTCCAGTTGAAGATGGCGAAGAAGATGAGTTTGAATACTTAAAAGATGCCCAAGGAGAAATAGTTGAGGTTGAGCGGATTGTAACGGTTTATATCCGAGTTGAAATTTTAAATGTTGCAGCTGTTGAAATTGAAGTGGGTGGAGAATTTGATCCAAAAGCAGGTATAGAAGCTAGAGATTCATTACTAGGTGATATTACTGCAGATATCGAAGTCGAGGGAACAGTAGATGTTAGCACTGTTGGAAGTTACACACTTGTTTATACAGTTGTTGGTTCTGAAGGAAATACTGATACTAAAGAAAGAATAGTCGCAGTTATTCCAAAAACAGCAGGTAAACAAACAATAATAATTATGTCAGGTGACCCAAGAGAGCTTGACCCATTCCGCAGTGATTATACAGGAACAGATCAAAGAAAACGCCAAGATATCCAGCGGGCAGCTGAGGCTAAACATGATGTTGAAGTTAAATATCCACCTTATCCGGATAATGCAGCATGGGGACCATCAAGAATAGATGCGATTATTCAAGCGAGTGTTTCTGGTTCCCGAATGGCTGATATTTTCTATCACGTTACAACCGACTGGATTCCTCAGATGGCAAGTGGGGGCGGAATTGCTCCAATTGATTTCTATCTATCAACTCCAGGTGGACAAAAGTTAGAACCCACAATGTTAGCGGCAGGCTTATTTAACCGTAAGTATTACGGCTTTAATCCGGGTTCACTTTCCTTAGAATCAGGCCTGTATTTCAATGCTGATTTAGTCGATGAGTTAGGTGTTCCTAATCCAACGGACCTCTATTTAGCTGGCGAGTGGACATGGTCAACATTTGAAGCTTGGGCTCTTCAAACTCAAGCAGCTTTAAAAGCGGTCTCAAGTGAAGAGAATCCTTATTACACCTTAGGAGGGCATTTCTCTTATTATGCTGAAAATATGATTCCTTTAAATGGTGGCGAATTCATCAATGAAAGAACTAAAAAAGTAGCCTTTACTGCCAGACCTGCTGTCGACACGATTGCCTTTATTGAAGGTTTGTACAAAGATGACTTATTTGAGCCAAACCGAGGTTATGATGCTGGTTCTGCAGAATGGCGCGGTGGAAGAGTAGTAATGCATCCGGGAGATCTTTGGTTTATTACTGCTGAAAATAGATGGGGACCAGTTAGCTTTGAATTAGGTTTTGTTCCTTATCCAATGGGCGATGATTACAGAGGAGAATATAAATCACCAATTTATGGTGTTTCAATGGCGATGTTATCAAGCGGAATGTCAGCTGCACGTGCTAAATTGGTTTTAGATGTTTGGATTGACTTGCAAATTTGGGATGAAGGAACTGACTTTGAAACTTATCTTTTGACTAAGTTTGATGATCAACGTTATGTAGATGCATATTTGTCGATTTCAGATAAAGTTTATGCTGAGGTTCTTAACGCGATGGTTTCATCATATGGAGCAGATGCGTTTAGAGTCAACGTTAACTCCGGTATCGTAAATGGAGATTATCGTTCAAGATTAGAATCGATAGCCCCAATTTATCAAAATCGAATTGATGAATATTACTCAGAATAATAAAGCTTAAATAATAGTATTCCCCCCTTTAAATTGAAAAAGGGGGGAACTATTAAAAGGAGTGATTTATATTAAAAAATTTTGGATTGCACTAATTTCATTAGTGGGCATTTTTATTTTATATGGGTTTATTAATTTGACAATTACTTTAGTAAAAAAAGATTATTTAGTCCATAATACTAAAAGTACAGATTTTGATTCAACTATTTTTGAAACAAATTCGGATTACTATATTTATAAAAATAAGTTTCCAAAAAATTATCCAGAACAAGAACCAAATCCAATTTTAGGTTCTAATTATTTAGAAATTGATGGAAACCATGAAATTATTCAAACATATCAAGGATTGTCAAACACGCTTTTAACAGAGGAATCTGGTTCAGTTACTTATGCAGTAGAAGTAAGTGAAGCAGGTTTTTATCGTGTTTTACTGACATATTTTCCAACTGAAGGAAAAAGTTCTGATATCGAAAGAGCCTTTTATCTCAATGATGAAATTCCTTTTGATTCAGCTTCCAATATTATCTTTTTAAGAACTTGGGGTAATGAAGGTGAAATCAAACAAGATATTTTCGGCAATGATATTAGACCACGACAGATCGAAAAACCACGTTGGATTAATGCCTATCTTAAAGATCCCGCAGGATATGTTGCTGAACCTTATGAGTTTTATTTTGAAAAAGGTGTTAATCATTTAAAATTAGAATCTTTGCGAGAGCCGATGGTAATCGGTAAAATCGAACTAAAAAGTGTCAAAGAACTTCCAAGTTATGAAAATGTTAAGGCTAGTTATCTCCAAAAGGGATATCAAAAAGTTGCAAATGAATTCCAACTTGTTCAAGCTGAACAGGCCTCAATGACAACAGCACCAACGCTTTATCCATTAAATGATCGTTCGAGTCCACTTACAATCCCAAGTGACCCATCAAAAATTAAACTTAATTCAATAGGGGGAATTAATTGGCGAGTTGCTGGTAGTATGATTGAGTGGGAACTTGATGTTCCAGAAACTGGTTTATATGAGATAAGTCTGCGAGTTAAACAAAAACTTGCCACTGGGATGACAGTTTTTAGAAATATTTATCTCGATGATGAAATTCCTTTTAAAGAACTTCAAAACTATGAGTTTGTTCATTCCAATAAGTGGCGAATTCAAACTCTTGGGACAAAAAAAGAGGCCTTTTTATTCTATTTAGAAAAGGGAAAGCATACTTTAAAAATGGAAACTTCTTTAGGTCAGTATGGTCTTTTAATTTCAGAAGTTAACCATTCAATTAACAATTTAAATAGAATTTATCGTGAGATTTTAATCTTTACAGGGACAAAACCTGATGAATATCGAGACTATCGTCTTCATGAACGAATTCCTGATTTATTAGCTAGATTTGAAGCAGAAAGAGATGCTTTAAAGCGTGTACGGCAAGGAATCATTCAAATTTCCGGCTCAAAAAGTGAGAAAACTGGAATTTTAGATACAGTATTACTTCAATTGGATAATTTCTTGAAAAAACCTAGTGAAATTCATAAGAAACTCACTCATTACGAAAACAATATTGCATCACTTGGAACGCTGTTAGTTCTTTTAGACCAACAACCGCTTGAGATTGATTATTTTATAATTCATTCCAGCAAAGAAAAGATGCCAAAAGGCAGTGAAAGTTTATTTGAGACACTTTGGTTTGGGTTAAAATCATTTGTTGCTTCGTTTACAATCGATTACTCAGCAGTTGGAACAACAACAACTGAAAGTGGGGAATCAATTGATGTTTGGATTTCTGTTGGTCGTGACCAAACAAATATTTTAAGACGACTAATTGATGAACAATTTACGCCAAACCAAAATATTCAAGTTAACTTAAAACACGTAAGTGGTGCAGCATTATTACCTGCCACTCTAGCAGGAGAAGGACCTGATGTTGCTTTAGGTGTTGGTTCGAATGTTCCGGTTAATTATGCAATGCGAAATGCCGCTTATGATTTATCACAATTTACAGATTTTAACGCTATTAGTACCCAGTTTCATGAAAGTGCGATGGTGCCATTTAGATATTTAGATAAGACATATGCACTTCCAGAGACACAGACCTTTTTAGTAATGTTCTATCGCACAGATATTTTTGAAGAGCTTGATTTAAAGGTTCCTAGCACTTGGGAAGAAATGATTGGATTAATCCCTGACTTACAAAAACATAATTTGGAATTTTACTTGCCACTTCCAGCTAGTGTTGGTGCAATGATGGTTCCACCAAATCCTGTGTTTGCGACAATGTTTTATCAAAATGATGGCGAGTTTTACTTAGAAGCTGGAAAAGCATCTGGTTTTAGTGAAGGAATGGGACCAAAAGTATTTGAAACTTGGACGCGATTTTATACAGATTATTCATTTGTTTTAGATGCTAACTTTATTAACCGCTTTCGCAGTGGTCAAATGCCGATTGGGTTGACTTACTATAATACTTACAATACTCTAGCAGTTTTTGCGCCAGAGATTAGAGGTAAATGGGACTTTTCTTTAGTTCCCGGCACTAAAGTAGTTGATTCTAACGGGAATGAGACAATTAGAAGAGAAACTGTTTCTGCAGTTAGCGGTTCGATGATTTTACAACAGAGTAAAAATCCTGAAGCTTCCTGGGAATTTTTAAAATGGTGGCTTTCAACGGAAATTCAAACTCGCTTTGGTCGAGAAATGGAAGGTATTTTAGGTGCTGCAGCGAGGTATCCTACTGCAAATGTTGCGGCAATGGAAAGTTTACCATGGACAGTCAAAGAAGCGACCATTCTTTCTGAACAATGGCAGTGGACGAGAGGGATTCCAGAAGTGCCTGGTGCATATATGACAGGAAGACACTTAGATAATGCATTTAGAAAAGTAATTGCAGATAGTACAAACCCACGCGAAACAATTTATGATTATGTACAAGTAATTAATAAAGAGTTAGAGAAGAAACGGCGTGAGTTTGGCTTAGAATAGAGGTTATCGTATGGAAAAAACAGCTACTTTACAAAAGACACGTTGGCAAAACTTTATTCACCAAGTAAAACAAAGTAGACACCTTTATGTGTTGATGGCACCATTTGCCTTGTTGTTTATTTTGTTTACTGTTGTCCCGGTCTTTATGAGTTTAGGAATTTCCTTTACTTATTACAACCTTTTAGAAACACCCAAATTTATTGGTTTAGACAATTATATTAAATTATTGTTAGAGGACGATATTTTTATCATTTCCTTAAAAAACACTTTAATTTTAGCTGTTGTCACGGGACCTGTTAGTTATATTTTGGCGTTCTTTTTCGCTTGGTTGATCAATGAACTTCCTAACCGACTCCGTTCGTTTATGACTTTAATCTTTTATGCACCATCAATCAGCGGTAATGCCTTTTTAATGTGGCTAATTATTTTCTCTGGTGATGCTCACGGCTACTTAAATGCTTTTTTACTTAAATATGATTTGATTGATAATCCAATTATTTGGTTAAGAAGTGAACAATATATTTTGCCAGTTATTATTATTGTGCAATTGTGGCTTAGCTTAGGAGTTAGTTTCTTAGCGTTTATTGCGGGACTTAAAAATGTTGATAAAACACTCTATGAAGCTGCAGCGATTGATGGAGTTAGAAACCGGTGGCAAGAATTATGGTATATAACTTTACCATCGATGAAACCACAATTATTATTTGGCGCTGTTATGCAAATCACAACAAGTTTAGCAATCGCAGAAGTCTCGATTCAACTAGTGGGATTCCCTTCTGTTCAATATGCAGGACATACAATTGTCACCCATTTAATGGACTTTGGGTCCAACCAATTTGATTTGGGCTATGCTAGCGCAATCGCGACCTTGCTGTTTTTGTTGATGGTTGGAACTAACTTACTTGTTAGAAAAGTTTTAAGAAGGATCGGTGAATAAGATGAAAAAAACACCATCCAAATTTAAAAGATTTTTTACTAGAAAACGCAAATTAAATCGAAGCTTATTTGGCGATATTATGATGTTTTTACTGATGCTCTTATTTGGGCTATTTAGTGCTTATCCATTAGTGATGACAGTCTCCAATGCCTTTAAACCTTTAGATGAACTATTTTTATTCCCACCAAGATTATTACCGAGAAACTTAACTACTGATAATTTTAGAGATCTATCTGAATTGATGAGCCAATCATGGATTCCTTTTACAAGATATTTCTTCAACACAATAATTATCACCTTGGGAGGCACAGTTGGTCATGTTATATTGGCATCGATGTGTGCTTATCCGATTGCTAAGTATAGGTTTCCCGGCAGAAATCTCTTTTTCACAATTGTTATTTATTCTTTAATGTTTGCCCCGCAAGTTACGGCAACACCAAACTATATTATTGTCTCCCGAATTAGATTAATTGATACACCTTTAGCAATTATTTTGCCAGCAATAGCTTCAAGTTTAGGTCTCTATTTGATGAAGCAGTTTATGGAACAAATTCCTCATGAATTAATTGAATCAGCAAAAATAGATGGAGCAAGCGAATACCGGATTTATGCGCAAATCGCAATGCCCCTTGTTAAACCTGCCTGGATAACATTGATTATTTTGCTTTTCCAAAGGCTTTGGACTCATACAGGTGGCTCGTTTATCTTTAGTGAAGAATTCAAACCAGTTTCCTATGCTTTAAGCCAGATTGCTCAAGGTTCTGTGGAGCGGGCTGGAACAATTGCTGCGGTGAGTTTTGTGATGATGATTGTTCCCGTAACGATGTTTATTATTTCACAATCACGAGTCCTTGAGACATTCCAAACATCTGGAATGAAATAGGAGGGTTATATGAAAAAGTTATTATTATTTATTTTAATTCTTTTGTTAGTGCCAATGTTAATTGGTTCAACTTATAACTATTCCTTTTATGGGAATGTAATTCATTCTTCGCCTGGGATGACATTTGTTGGTTATTTTGACAATGCAGCTTTAGGGACAAAAATGTCAACACCTGAATATTTTGTTGTTTATGAAGATGATATTTATTTAGTTGATTCCGGAACTAATGAACTCACGATTATCGATAGCAACTTTAATGTTAAAGCAGCTTATTCAGAGTTTAGTTTTGCTGCTGAGATGGATCCTAACTTAGAATTTATTGCCGATTCATATGTTGTTGATGAGAATGATAACATAATCGCTTTAACATTGAAGAAGCCCTTAGGTATCGATGTGAAACCATCAGGAATTTATATTGCTGATACAGATAATGAAAGAATTCTTAAATTAAATCATAATTTTGAAGTTGTTGATGTCTTTTCCGATCCTCAAGATCCAGTGTTTGAAGAGATGCCTTTTAAACCTTCAAAAATTACAGTTGATGTTTCAGAACGGATGTATGTTGTTGTAAGAGAGATTTTTGAAGGAATTGTGGAACTCTCAAGTGATGGAACATTTAACCGTTTTACAGGTGTTAACCCAATCCGCTTAACCGCGATTGAAATTTTTAGACGTTCTTTTATGACTGAAGCTCAACTCGCAAAACTAAGAAGATATTTGCCTACTGAATATACTAGTGTGACAATTAATGAAAACTCATTTATTTACGCTACTAGTAAACCGAGTGGTACTAGTGCGACAAACACAATCCAATTGATCAACCCTAAAGGTGTCGATGTAATAAACCGAACAGGTTATTTCCCACCGATGGGAGATATTCATTATCTTGAGGGAAGAAACAATTACGTTATAACTGGACCGAGTCAACTTGTCGATATCGATTATACTGAAGGTGGCATTTATAGTGTTTTAGACCAAAGAAGATCACGCATCTTTACTTATGATTCGGAAGGAAATCTCCTCTATATTAATGGTAGTGCAGGTCGGCAATCAGATAAGTTTGCGCAAGGAGTAGCAGTCAAATATCTCGGCGATGATTTAATAGTTTTAGATCGAAGCAGTAAAACTTTCATTGTTTACCGCTTAAGTGAGTTTGGTGAACTTGTTAATCAAGCGATTAAACTCCATGATGTCGGTAAATTTGATGAAGCGGCAGAGATTTGGGAAGAATTGTTAACTAAAAACGCTAACTATGAAATTGCTTATAATGGAATTGGTAAGTATTTACTTAGAGAAGGACGCTATAAAGAAGCGATTGAAAACTTTAAATTAGGACATGATTCTTATTATTACTCAAAAGCTTATAAAGAATATCGCAACCAAATTTTAAGGGATAACTTTGGTTATATCTTTTTAGGAATTGTTGTCTTGGCGGGCCTCATAATTACGAGAATAATTTATAAAAAACATAAAAAAGGAGAGTCGTTATTGTATGAAGACTAAACTAAAAACTTTTTGGACAAATTTTGTCAAATTTCCTTTTTATGTTCTTTTTCATCCCTTCGATGGTTATGAAGAATTAAAGAGATATAAAAAGGGTAAATTATATGTTGCCATTATCTTTATTATTCTTTTTGTCTTACTGAGAATCTATATTTATTTAGGCGAGAGTGTAATTATTAACCAAAGAGATCCTCTGGCTTTAAATACGGTAACTGAACTGTTTTCAGTTATTCTATTAATCTTTTTATTTACCGTTGGTAATTGGAGTATGACAACTCTGTTAGAAGGAAAAGGTAAATATAAAGAGATTTTAATCGTGACAGGCTATTCTTTATTCCCACTTATTTTTATCGGTTTTCCAGCAGTTTTTCTTTCTAATTTTCTAACTCTCGAAGAGATGGGAATTTATACTTTATTAATGGGAACAGCATACTTTTTAACCGGTTGGATGCTTTTTATGGGAATTTTAAATATCCACGAGTATGGCCTCTTAAAAACAATCCTCACCTTTATTTTAACTATTGTGGCGATGGCATTCATGGCCTTTTTAGGATTGTTGTTTTTTGACTTGATACAGCAATTTATCGCGTTTATTGCATCGATTTACCAAGAATTGCGTTTGCGTTATTAGGTGGTGATAATAATGAAAAGAAAGTTTAACTTTAAATTATTAATTATTCCTGTTTTAATAGTTGGAGTTGTTTTATATTTGTTTTTATTCAAATTAAAACCAATCAAAGTCAGCGCAAACCCCGATTTGATTCCTTTTAGCGAGGCAGGTTTTGTTGATGCTCAAACTTTAAGTGATACAAACAAATTAGTTTCTAAAAATAATACTTATGAACTTTATGTCGATGAGACAACATCGTATTTTAAAGTTGTTGATTTAAGAAGCGGATATGTTTGGAACTCAAATCCAACTGAACCGGATCCGTGGGAAGCTACTGAAGGTAAATATGCCGATAAGTTTATTACCAACAACGCTAAAGAAAGACAAAAAGCGACACTTGAATTAAAATATTTCAGCAAAGAGGGTTCGCTCGCTAGTCTAACTAATTATCGTTATAGTATTTACCATCCAAAAACACTTCTCCATGAAGAGGGAGCGCGGACATTTCAAATTAAATATTTAACCCAAGGCTTTCAAGTTTTATATCAAATTGAAGACCAAGAGATTGACCACTTATATTTTCCTAAATATATTCCTGCTGATGTCTTTGAATATTTTTCTGCAGCGAGTATTTTGGAATCTTTAATCTATCAATATGACCGCGATAAAGAGCTCTATTATATCAATGCTTATGAAACGATGAGCTATTTAGTAAAAGAGCGCTTGTTTAGTATCTTTTATCATCCGGATGGCAGTCCAAAATTAGGTTATACCCGTGATATTTCAATTGAAGAAAATGCTAAATATGGTTATTTTGATTCTTTTGAAAAAGTTTCATTTCAAGTTGGAATGCAAGTTATCTTAACTGAAAAGGGCTTTGATGTTTCAGTGATCAGAGAATCAATTAAAGAGGGGAGAGGTCATAAAATTGCTGAAATAACTCTACTTCCTCATTTAGGTACAGCAGTATCAGATATCGGTGATAACCCAACCAATGGCTATTTAGTAATACCTGATGGTAGTGGAGCAATTTTAGAGTTTAATAATGGAAAAGAAGCTCAAAACCCATATCGAAAACGAGTTTATGGTGAAGATTTAGCTCTTTTGAGTTACAAACAACCAGAAGATCAAGAACGAATTACAATTCCACTCTATGGGATGGTTAAAGAAGATGGAGGTTACGCAGCAATTATTAAAGAAGGCGACGCCCAAAGTTATATTGTCGCTGACACCTCTGGGAGAACTGACTCTTATAATAAAATTTATCCAGTCTTTCAAATTCGTGAAAATGAACTGATTACTTTGGGAACAGGTTATACAACGTATTCGTTAAACCTTTGGACTCAAAATATTATTAATACAGATTTAACAGTTAGTTATAGACTTCTTACTGGCGCTGATAATAACTATGTAGGAATCGCTAATGCTTACCGGGATTATTTAACCGAAGAATTTGGCTTTAAGCAAATTGATCAAACAACAGAGCCGGTTGTTACGGCGGAGTTTTTAGGTGCTTATGATCAACGTTCGTTTTTCCTTGGGGTGCCATACAATCAAGTTAAATCGTTGACTACTTTTAAACAAGCAGAAGAAATAGTTGATATTTTAAGAGAAAAAGATATCGCTTTAAATGTTGTTTACCGCGGAGTTTTAAATGGCGGCTTGAAGAGTTCAATTCAAACTCAAGCTAAAGTTGAAAGAGTTCTTGGCGGTAAAAAGGGCTATCAAAGGTTAGAAAAATATCTCGAAGAGCTAAATGTTCCGCTTTACTTGCAGATCGATGTTACTTTAGCAAACTCTTATCGCAGATTTTTTGATCAATATAGTTATACTGCGTCACGGCTCAATGGCTCGCATGCAAAAGCTTTTGAGTATCATCTACCAACTGGTTTACCTTATAGTGAGACGATGTATCCGCATTCTGATGATAACTTCGTAATTAATCCGCTTTATTATGAAGCTATTTATAATAAACTTGATCAGAAATTGCCGGGTAAAAATATCGCACCTAATAACTTGGGCTCATATTTAGCGGGCAATTATAAAAAAGGCAAACAAATTTACAAAGATGATGCGTTAAGAATTCAACATAACTTGCTCAGCAAGATTGAACGAAAAATTCTTTTATCTAATCCTTTAGGGGTAGCAATAAGTTATGCAGATTATATCGTTGATTTACCTACCGACACAACACTTTATTCAATTATTGATGGACATATTCCTTTAATCCAACTGGTTTTGTCTGGTTATGTAGATTATTCAGCAAATAGTATTAACTTAAGTACGACAAGAAGTGTTAAACACAATTTCTTGCGTGTTTTAGAAACAGGTTCCAATTTAAAATATACTTTAACTTATGATAATCCGAAAAAATTAATTAATACAGATTATAATGTGTTTTTAGCGACATTTTATGAGGATTGGCTTGAGACAATTGAATCGCATGTCGATCAATTAAAAACGCTAAAACTTCACGAGGGTAGATTAATAAATCATGAGAGAGTAAGTAAAGATGTTTATAAAGTTACTTATTCAAATGGTTTAGAACTTTATATCAATTACGGCTTAAATGATGTTACAGTTGCTGGACTTTTAGTTAAGAGTGTTGATTATAAAGTGATTAAGGAGGCATAAATATGGAGCAAAATAAAGCAATAAAAGCACCCAAAGTCTCAAAACTAAAATACAAACACCGTAAAGTTCTCTGGGGAATAGTGTTTTTATTACCATGGTTTATTGGCTTTGTGACACTGTTTTTATATCCATTTGTGCAATCATTTTACTATAGTTTCTTTACTTTAAAACCAGAGTTTGGAGCTATTTTAAAAGAGTTCGTTGGATTTGATAACTATATATTCGCTTTTAGAGAGCATGTCTATGGTAATACTAGCTTTAAACTGGAATTATATGAAACTGTTCAAGATTCGTTAATTAATTTACTAGTCTTGTTAATTTTTAGTTTGTTTATTGCTGTTTTACTAAACCACGAGTTTCGCGGCAGAGCAATCGTAAGAGCGATCTTCTTTATTCCTGTAATCTTAAACTCTGCTGCTGTAACGATTGCCCTTGGCAGTGGAGGCGTTATTACCGATTTACTTTTAGAAGAAAGCGCAATCCAACTATTCGCCTTAGATCAATACTTACTTAACATGGGAATCGGCACAGATTTAGTCTTGCTGGTGGTTGGCTTAATCGACCGAATTTATAATATTTTAACCCTAGCAGGGGTACCGATATTATTATTTTTAGCGGCAATTCAAAGTGTACCTAAACATCTCTATGAAGCAGCGACAATTGAAGGCGCAACAGGTTATGAAATGTTTTGGTTAATTACGCTTCCCAATGTTTCAGTTCACATTGTAACGGTAACAATTTATGCAATAGTTGATTCATTTTTAACATCAAGCATTTCAAATATTATCTCATCAGAGTTCAGTAAACAAAAATGGGGACTATCTTCAGCAATGGCTTGGATTTATGTCGGAACCATTCTGACTTTGTTGTTGGTCTTATTTTTACTTGCTAAAGTCTTCAAGATAGGAGAATCGCACTATGAAAAAGATTGATCAAAATGTAGTTGAACCGACAATTAAAAGAAAAGGATTTATCCAGAAAAAATATGATGAGTTTATGGAACCTGCAAAAGTATTTAGACGAAAGCGAAAATACAGCAAGTTTTTCGGTTCATTTTTTAGATATCTATTTTTATTGGGGCTTTGTTTTGTTATTTTATTTCCAACAATTCAACAAATCTTACAAGCGCTAAGAGCGCCAGAAGATGTCAATAAACCATCAGTTATTTGGATTCCGGAAGTTTGGAGTGTTAAAAATATTAAAATCGCGATAATTGTTTTAGATTATTGGAAAGCTCTTTTAAATACTACTAAATTGAGTGCGATTTCAATGATTTTACAACTCGTTTCAACATCGCTTGCAGGCTATGCATTTAGCAGACTTCGCTTTAAAGGCTCTAATATTTTATTTTTTGGTGTCATTTTAACGATTATTATTCCTCCCCAAGCTCTCTCTTTAACTCAATATTTATATTTTAGACAATTGAAACTTGTGGGTAAAGAGTATTCGATTTATTTAATGAATGGTCTTGGAATGGGAATTAGAAGTGGAATCTTTATCTTTATCTTTAGACAGTTTTTCAGAGGCTTGCCTCATGAATTAGAAGAGTCAGCTCAAATTGATGGTGCTGGAGTTTTTAGAACATTTTGGTCAGTTATGCTTCCCAATGCTAGAGGAGCTTTAGTTACGGTTTCATTATTTAGTTTTGTTTGGGCGTGGAACGATGCTTATTATGTCAGTATCTTTGAAGTTTCAACCGCCAATTTCCCAGTTTTAACGATGAGGTTAGTAAATGCTGCTGAAGGAATGTATGCTGCCTTGTTTTATACTGGAGGGTTAACTTTAATTGGCCAAGATATTTGGACTAACCCAATGTTTTTATCATTGATTAGTAATGTTGCGGCTTTATTGATGATGTTGCCACTTTTAATCGGTTATCTGTTTGTTCAAAAAGGCTTTGTTGAATCAATTGAAAGAACAGGAATTGTTGGTTAGCGATGTTTGAAAAGCCGTGGTTTCAAAAGCTCAACAAAATCGCTGATTGGATAATTAGAATTGTTATTTTAAATATAGTTTTAGTTGTTTTTAGTATCGGTATCGTTACTCTTTATATTGGCTTTAAAGTGGCTTATGAGTTATTTAAAGATTATACAGAAGGAAAAGAAACTCCGCTTTTTAAAGGCATTTGGGAATTGACAAAAAAAGATTTTCTAAAAAATCTTGGTCTTGGGGCACTCCTCGCTTTTCTAATCGCTTTTGGAATTCTTAATATGTATTACTACAACAATAATATTAAGGCCGATGCTTCCTGGTTTTATTACATGGGTTTTTTCGTAACATTTATGTTTACAGTAGGTGTTTATTTAATTGCGATTTATAGTGTTTCTGTGTTTCATCTCTTTGCAGAAATCTCAATTAAAAATGGCTTTAAATTATCATTTTATTTAGCAGGTAAATATTTATTTCGAACCTTGTTATTGTTAATGATTAATGTAATTCCCTTTCTATTATTGTTTAACCCTTATACAGCACCGTTTTTTGTCTTGTGTGGCTTGTCTGTTCCCGCAGTATTAAATGTTCTATTGACGAGAAAGCCGCTAAATTTTTTAAAAGGAGAAGAAAGAAATGTTTAAATATGGTATTGAAAACTTAGAAGAAAATCTTGCAATTTTTAAAGGAAAAAGAGTAGGTCTAATCACAAACCCAACCGGAATTGACCAAAACTTTCGCTCAACAATTGATATTTTATTTGAAAAGGTTAATTTGGTTGCGCTTTTTTCGCCTGAACATGGACTTAGAGGCGACTTGCAAGATGCAATAAAACTTGGCGAATATCATGATGAAAAAACGGGTTTGATTGTTCATTCTCTTTATGGTAAACACCGCAAACCAACTAAAGAAATGTTAGAAGATATTGATATTATTTGTTATGACATTCAAGATGTCGGAGCGCGATTTTATACTTATATTTATACACTAGCTCACGCGATGGAAGCAGCCAAAGAACATAATAAAAAAGTGGTTGTCTTTGATCGACCTAATCCGGTCGGAAATAAAGTTGAAGGCAATATTTTAGATTTGAAATTCCGTTCATTTATCGGCTATTATTCAATCCCGCAGCGTTACGGTCTTACGGTCGGAGAACTTGCGACTTTATTTAACGAACAATTTGAAATAAATTGTGACCTTGCAGTGATTAAGATGAGTGGCTATAAAAGCGATTCGATTTGGTTTGATTATAATCTTCCTTTTGTTCTTCCTTCACCAAATTTACCAACTGCTGAATCAGTATTTATCTATTTGGCAACTTGTATTTTTGAAGGGACAAATGTTAGCGAGGGAAGAGGAACGACTAAACCATTTTCAATGATTGGTGCTCCTTGGCTAAAGACACAGGAGTTAATTGAAAATTTAAATAAACATCAAATTCCTCATCTTAAATATCGAAGTTTATATTTTACCCCGATTATGTTTAAATATGCCAACGAACTTTGTGCAGGATTAGAGTTTTATGTAACTGATTTTCGTAAGTTTGATCCAGTTTATGCTGGGATGGTAATTTTAAAAGAAATTGAAAAATTACATCCAGAGTTTAAATACAATCCACCTTATAGTCCAGGCGGCAATAAGATGATTGACTTAAATGTTGGCGACAATTTTATTTCAGAAGGTCTCCTGTCAGTTGAACAAATAAAAGCAAAGTTTGCAAAAGATCAAGCAAAGTTTATAAAAATCAAACAACGGTATCAAATTTATGATTAAAAGTATTGCCGATTTAACACTTGAAGAAAAACTTGGTCAACTGATTGTATTTGGCTTCTATGGCGATGAATATTCAAGTGAAATTGAAAAAATGATTAAAGATTATAAACTCGGAAACGTGATTTTATTTGCCAGAAATATTAGTTCGCCAGAAAAACTTTTCAATTTAAATAAAACTATCCAACAAAAAATGTTGGAGCATCTTAAACTACCAGCTTTTATTGCGATTGATCAAGAAGGCGGAATGGTTACAAGATTGTTTAACCAGACAACAGTCTTTCCAGGGGCGATGACAACTAGTGCCAGCGATAATCTAAAAAATGCTTATCAAATAGGTCAGTATATGGCAATTGAAATGGCAGCTTTGGGCATTAATTTAAATTTTGCTCCAGTTCTTGATGTAAATACCAATCCACTTAATCCAGGGATTGGCGTAAGAAGTTATGGTGATAATCCAAGTTTGGTAAGCGAGTATGGAAAAGCATATTTAAAAGGAATTCAAACAAAACTTTTCGCAACCGCTAAACATTTTCCAGGAAAAGGCGAGGCAAGCGTTGATTCACATTTGGATTTGCCAAAAGTTGATTTAGACTTAAAAAGGATTAAAGAAGTTGAACTACAACCGTTTAAAACGGCAATTGAAAATGGCATTAAAGCTGTGATGACAGCACATGCAATTTATCCCGAATTGGACAATAAATTTCCGGCAACTTTGTCAAAACCAATTTTAACTGATTTATTAAGAACAGAACTTAACTTTGTAGGTTTAATTGTGACAGATGGGATGGAAATGCAAGCTATTGATAATCATTTTGGAGCTGTTGATGCAGCCGTTGATGCCTTGCTTGCAGGAGCGAATTTAATTTTATATTGTCATTATCCTGAACAACAAATAGCAGCGGTTAAAGTACTTAAAGAAGCAGTTTTAAGCGGTAGAATAAGAGAAGAAGTCTTAAATGAACGAGTTGAGCGAATTTTAAAATATAAAAACGAGTTAAATCTAGCCAATTTAGCTAAACAATATTTAGATGTTAAGAAAAATGTTGGTAAAATTGAACACCAAAGATTTGCTCAAAATGTTGTTGATAATGCCTTAACACTTGTTAAGGGAGAAGTATTTAAAAAAGATAACAAAACTCTTTTTATTGCCCAATTTCCAGAAGCGATTACGTTAGTTGAATCAAAAGGAGAAAAGCAAAATTTAACTAAAGTTTTACAACAAGAAATTCCTGACTTCGATTATCGAACAGCAAAGCTAAATCCTAGTGATGAAGAAATAGCTGAGTTTGTAAAAACAGCTAAAAATTATGAACAAACTATCATCACAACTTATAATGCAAATATGTATTCAAAGCAAATAACATTAATCAAAGAACTTTTAAACCAAAACCTGGAGGTTCATGTCATTAGTTTAAGAAATCCTTTTGATTTACATCTTTTGCCAGAAATAAAAAATTATGTCTGTCTATATGAGTATACAAAAAACTCAATAAACACGTTAAAAAACTATCTTTTAGGTAATTTAATTCCCCAAGGTAAACTACCAGTAAAATTAAACAATTAAGAAAATATTTAAGGAGTACAACATTAGATGCTAAAAAAATTAGAACAACTTACGTTAGAAGAAAAAATTGGCCAATTAATAGTTTTTGGCTTTCACGAAGATCATTATGCGAGCAATATTGAAAACTTAATTAAAAACCATAAATTGGGTAATATTTTACTTTTTTCACGCAATGTAAGTTCCAGTGAAAAACTATTTATACTAAATAAAAATATTCAAAAAGCGATGTTAAAATATCTTCAAATACCAGCATTTATTACAGCGGATCAAGAAGGCGGAATGGTTACTAGATTATTTGGCGATGCAACTATCTTTCCAGGGGCAATGGCGATTAGCGCAGCCAATAATCCTCACAATGCTTATCTTTCTGGCTTGTATATGGCTGATGAAATGGATGCCCTAGGAATAAACGTTAACTTTGCTCCAGTTTTAGATGTCAACAATAATCCTTTAAATCCGGTGATTGGAGTTAGAAGCTACTCAGATCGACCTGAGGTTGTCAGCGAATATGCAAATCAGTATATCTCTGGACTCCAAAGCAAAGTAATCGCTACAGCAAAGCATTTCCCCGGACATGGAGATACTCATGTGGATTCGCATTTAGATTTGCCACATGTTGATTTTGGGAAACAAAGGCTTCATGAAATGGAACTTTATCCTTTTAAAAAAGCAATCAAAAATAATCTCAAAGCGGTTATGGGGGCTCATATAGTCTATCAAGATATTACCAATGGAATGCCGGCAACCCTTTCCAAAGAAGCGTTGACAGATTTGTTGCGGGGGGAGTTGGGTTTTACAGGTTTAGTCTTTACAGATGGAATGGAAATGAAGGCGATTTTAAATCGATATGGAGCTGTTGAATCAGCGGTTCCAGCAATTTTAGCTGGGGCTAACTTACTGCTTTATTGTCATCACGAGGATCAGCAAATTGCTGCGGCAAAAGTGATTAAAGAAGCCGTTTTAGATGGGACTCTACCTTTAGAAGTTTTAAATGAACGAGTAGCGAGAATTTTAAAATATAAAGCAGAATTGAATCTCGATATTGTCAAACAAGATTATCAAGACGTTAAACCAAGAGTTGGCAATAAAATTCACCGAGAATTTGCTCAAAACATCTTAAATCAAGCATTAACCTTGGTGAAAGGAAAACCATTTAAAGCTCAAGGAAAAACACTCTTTATTAGTCAATCTCCTCAAGCGACAACATTTGCTGATTTAACTGATGGAAAAAGCAATACCATTGAAATCCTAAAAGATGTTTTACCACAATTTGACTATTACCAAGCTCAAATCAATCCAACCGCTGATGAAATTAATAAATTAAAGGACATGGCTTTGAAATATGATCAAATCGTTTTAACAAGTTATAATTCGAATGTCTTTAAAAATCAAATTAAATTGTTAAAAGAATTAGTTCAGACAAAAAAAGAACTCCATGTCATTTCTTTGCGAAATCCTTATGATCATTATTTGGTTCCTGAAATAGAAAATTATGTTTGTTTATATGAATATACCGCAAATTCGGTCAACACTCTTAAAGACTATTTGCTTGGGAAAATTAAACCGAAAGGAAAATTACCTATCAATGTCTAACTATATTATCGGCATCGATGGCGGTGGCACTAAGACTTTAGGTGTATTGTTCGATTTAGCAGGCAATGAAATTAAAAGGCATCAAGTTGGGTTTTCGAATTTTAGCATTGATGAAGAAAAAGCTAAAGAAAATATTATTAATTTACTTAAACATTTAACAGCTAAATTAAAAAAATCTAGCAAAGCATTTGTCCAATTAGGAATTGCAGGCACCTCTAAATTGTCAAATCCTCAACAATTTTTAAATCAAATTGAAACCAAATTTAATTGTCGAGCAGATCTCAAAACTGACGCTTATATTGCGCTTCAGGCAGTAAAGCGAAAAGAAGCTTTACCAGTAATTTTAGCGATTGGTGGAACAGGATCGGTCATCATGACTGACTATGGAGAAAAAATCAATATGATTGGTGGTTGGGGACATATTTTAGGCGATTATGGTTCTGCTTATCATTTGGTGATAGAAGCGATTAAAAATATTATTTCTGAATTTGAAAATCAAAAAAAATTATCTCTTTTATCAAAACATTTACTTAAAATAATGAATATTGAGAGTAATCGTTATAAAATTACCGAGTATGTTTACAACAAAGATAAAAGTAGTTTGGCAAAACTATCAAAAGAGATTCAAGAAATTGCAATTGATGATTCTTATGCAAAATCGCTGTTAATTAAAGAAGGTAATTGGTTAGCGGAACAAATTATCAATGCTTACAAACTCTATATTAAAAAAGGACCAGTACTAGTGGCACTCCGAGGCTCATTTGCCTTAAAAGCTCTTTACGTGAAAGAGACAATTATTGAAAAAGTAAACGAAAACATAAAAGATGTTCATTTTGACATCGATGGACCTGAGCCAGTGTATGGGGCTTACATCCAAGCGAAAAAATATTTATTAAGGGAGATATGAAATGGTAGACATAAGTAAAATAACTACTGAACAGAGAAATCCAAAGACAACTAATATTGATCTACTCTCAACAAAAGAAATTTTAGTATTATTTAATGAAGAGGATAAAACTGTCCCTTATGCAGTTGGTAAAGCGCTCGATCAAATAGCGATAGTTGTTGATAAAGTTACTGAAGCTTTCAGAAATGACGGACGATTGTTTTATGTCGGAGCTGGAACAAGCGGAAGGCTTGGCGTTTTAGATGCCAGCGAATGCCCACCTACTTTTGGGGTAAGTGAAGATATGGTCATTGGTGTTATCGCTGGTGGCGATATCGCTTTAAGACTCGCTTTAGAAAAAGTAGAAGATTCAAAAGAAGAAGCTATTAAAGACTTAAAATCATACAATTTAACAAGTAAAGATTTCGTAATTGGCATAACTGCTAGTGGCCGAACACCTTATCCAATTGGCGCTATTGAATATGCAAACAGTATCGGTTGTAATACTGGTTGTATTACGACATCAACTAACTCCGAAATAGCCAAAGTGGCCAAATATAAAATTGAAGCAATTACAGGGGCAGAACCACTTACAGGTTCAACAAGGATGAAGTCTGGTACTGCCCAAAAGTTAATTTTAAACATGATTACAACCGTTTCGATGGTAAAGTTAGGTAAAGTCTACGAAAACCTAATGGTTGACGTTCAAATGTCAAATGAAAAATTAATTAGCAGAGCAGTAAAGATTGTAACTGAAATAACTGGTTGTGAACCTAAACTAGCCCGCGAATATTTAGCAAAATATAATTCAGTTAAATATGCGATTTTCGCAATTATGTCTAAAATTGAAAATAAAACTACAATTAAAGAGATCTTAGATGAGCACCACGGAAACATCAGAGAATCATTGCAAGAAGTTAACACTTATAAAAAGTGAATTAAATTATTTTAAGATTGTTAAGTTAAGCGGTTTTTTTAAAAAACTGCTTTTTTTAATTGAAAAACTTTGTTATAATGAGAGACACATCAAGTTAGTTAAAAAATGAAAAAGAGGGTGGTAATATGCAATTTTTTAAACTATTAGATAAACTAGCTGATTTGGCAGTTAAGGTAGGTGTTAATCTTCAACCTGGGCAAACTTTAGTTTTAAGAAGCAATACCGAATCGAGAATTCTCGCTCGTAAAATTGTAGAAAGAGCATATGCAGCAGGAGCGAAAAGAGTTATTGTTGATTGGTCAGATGAATATGTTTCGCGAGCTGGCTTTTTGAATATGGCTGAAGAAACGTTAAAAGATATCCCCCAACATGTTGTTGAAAGAAGCCGCTATTATGTTGCTGAAGAGGCCTGCTTTATTTCCATCAGTTCACCGATGCCAGGATTAAACAAAGATTTAGATCCTAAAAAGGTGCAAATTGCAGCAAGGGCTGCTCAAGAGAAACTTGCATTTTTAAGAGAGTATACAATGGGCAATCAAAGTCAATGGACAATTATTTCTGCAGCAAACAAAGTTTGGGCTCGAAAAGTCTTTCCAGAACTTCGACCAAGAGAAGCAATTAATGCGCTTTGGGATGCAATTTTTAAAGCTTCTAGAGTAATAGTTGAAACAGATCCAGTTGAAGAATGGAATAATCATAATAAAGAACTCAAACAACACGCTGATAAACTCAATGAACTTAACTTTAAAAAACTCCATTTTAAAAACAGTCTTGGAACAGATTTAACAGTTGGACTAGTTGAAAATCATATTTGGGTTGCAGGTGGCGAAAAGGCTGCAAACGGAATTTATTTTAATCCCAATATTCCAACAGAAGAAGCATTTACAATGCCTCATAAAATGATGACTGAGGGAAAAGTGGTCGCGACAAAACCACTTCATTATGGCGGAAAATTGATAGAAGATTTCTGGCTCCGTTTTGAAGGGGGAAAAGTTGTTGAGTTTGACGCTGAAAAAGAAAAAGAAACATTGGCCAACATTTTAAGTTTTGATGATAATGCCTCATATATTGGCGAGATTGCATTAATTTCTCATGATTCACCAATCAGTAACACAAATATTTTATTTTATAATACTTTATTTGATGAAAATGCTAGTTGTCATATGGCTTTAGGAAGAGCATATCCAATGAACATTAAAGATGGAATCGGAGCACCAATCGCAAGTCTAGTTGAAAAAGGGTATAATGACTCAATGGTTCATGTCGATTTTATGTTTGGTTCAAGTGATATGGAAATCAGCGGTATCACTCAAGATGACGAGGAAATAAAGGTTTTTGAAAACGGTAATTTTATAATTTAATTAAAAATAAACAAAAAATAACGAACACGGCATTGTGTTCGTTATTTTGTTATCTTGTGTTATAATTAAAGCGGTGAGCGTATGAAAGAAAAATGGAATATATTTTCAACATTTTTTATTATCGGTTTAACTACATTTGGTGGCGGTTATGGGATGCTTGCGGTAATGCAACATAAGCTTGTCAGCAAGAAAAATTGGCTTGAAGCTGAAGAGATGTTAGAACTGCTTGCAATCAGTGAAGCAAGCCCTGGACCTTTTGCAATTAACGCAGCTACTTTTATCGGCTATAAGAGAGCTAAGTTTTGGGGCTCTTTTTTTGCGACATTAGGAGTAGTTTTGCCATCATTATTAATTAGTATTTTAATCGCTATTTTAATGAAAACCGCAGGTGAAAATGTAATTTTTCAATCAGCTTTAAAAGGAATTAGCTCAGGTGTCAGCGTTATTATTTTACTTGCCTTTTTAAGTTTAGGTCGAAAATCAGAATTTAGCATCTATAATTTAATCATTTTTCTAATTTCAACAGCACTAGTTTTCTTTAATGTTATTTCAATTATTTACATTATTATTTTAGGTGCCGCTTTTGGAATTATCGTTGGTTTCGTTAAGCAATTAAAGGAGAGAAAAAATGGAACTTCTAATTGAACTATTAACGCTCTTTTTTGTTTTCTTTAAAATTGGCCTATTTACCTTCGGTGGTGGCTACGCAATGATTCCAATGATTAGAGAAGAAATGATAAATGGCGGCTATTTTACTAGTGAACAAATTACTTATTTAATCGGAATTGGCGAAGCAACTCCAGGCCCTTTTGCCGTAAATATGGCAGGCCTTGTTGGCTTTTTCGCTTTTGAAAAGGAAACTTATATAATTCAATTGTTAGGTAGCTTGATTGCGACAATAGGGGTTGTTTTACCATCATTTATTATAATTTTATTATTTTCAATTTTTTCTTATAAAATTATTAAAACTAAGCCATACAAGGATGCTTTTTTAACAATTCAACCAATGGTTTTAGGCTTTATTTTTGCGGCATTTCTCACAATTACTGGAACAGTTATTTTTGGGCATTTTTTCCAAAAAATAACTTTTGATCTCTATGCTCTTATTATTTTTGGAATTATTTTAACTCTAGGATTATTTTTTAAGAAAATCCCGCCAATAGTCTTAATCTTGATCAGTGCTATTTTAGGAATAGTATTGTATGGTTTTTTATAATAAAAAGGGGCTGTAACGAAATAAAA